>Ga0256843_1002276_pt1 | contig 14187 bp, 16 predicted proteins | sample AlvinellametaG_FD_191572 | JGI IMG/M metagenome (GOLD analysis project Ga0256843, IMG submission 191572) | Pompeii worm associated microbial communities from hydrothermal vent at the East Pacific Rise, Pacific Ocean - Alvinella | ecosystem: Host-associated > Annelida > Integument > Unclassified ... | reverse complement strand
AGCTTTTATAGGAGAGTAGATGGCAAAATCGAGAGCAAAAAGATACAATCCTAAGATTGATATGAACAACCCCTTGAGTTTTAAGAGAGGAAAACTATTTTATCTATTTTTAATCCCAATAGCAATAGCAGTTGTTTTATCACTTATAAAGCAGAAGATTGGCTATTTTATTTTAGATATAATAGGTTTTGGACTCTTCTATTTAACAGCAAAAGCAAACTCTATTGGGCTAGAACAGGAGTTTGAATACTACACAAAGACTCTAGCAAAAGCACCAAAAATACCATATAAGACAATAGCTGGTGTTCTTTTGGGAGTTTCTACTTTTTATATTGCCTCTTTTGCAGGTGGTATCAATCTGTTTAAAGGTCTATTTTTGGGTATTATTGCTACTGTTGGATATTTTCTCTATTATGGATTTGACCCTAGAAAAGATAAATTAGCAAATCTTGGTGATATATCTCCAGAGTTTGTTTTAGAGACTCTAAAGATTTCTAGAGATAAGTTAAAGAGTATCGAAGAGGATATGGAAAAAATTGAAAATAGTAAGCTAAATAGAAAGCTTAGAGTAGCAGTTGATAAGGCTTATGAGATATTAGATAATATTGAACAAGACCCAAAAGATTTAAGGGTAGCTAGAAAATTTATTATAGTATATCTTGATGGGATAAAAGAGGTTACAAAATCTTATGTGGAACTAGATGAGAAAGATATAACAGAAGATACCAAAGAGAGACTCTATGCACTCTTAAGTGATGTAGAAAATAGATTTGCAAAAGAGTTAGAAAAACTCAAAAGAAATGACCAATTTGAGCTAGATGTAAATATTGATGCTCTAAAAGAGCAGATAAAAAATTAAATTTAAATTTTAAAAAGGAGTAATATATGGATACAAAAACAAAAGAGCTAGTAGAGACTACAATTGTAGAGAAGAAAGAGGAGCTACCAGAGGTTTTACCAGAAGAGCAGAGTAAACTAGAAAAGGCTCTAAGTGAGATAGATTTTAATGATAGAAGCTCAATTATCTATTTTGGTGCATCAACTCAAGAGGAGTTAGATGAGATTTCAAATAGAATGATTGAGGGGGTTAAAAATAAAGATACTGGAATTGTTGGGAAGATTTTAAATGAGATGGTAGCTTCAATTAAAGGATTTGATGTTGAAGAGCTCAATCCAAATAAAAAGCTCCCATGGTATAAGAGTCTATTTGGAGGCACAAAACCACTTGTAAAGTTTATTCAAGGATATGAAGAGGTAAGAGACCAGATTGACCAGATTACAAATAACTTAGAAAAACACAAAGCTCAACTAACAAGAGATGTAGTAGCACTAGATAAACTATATGATGCAAACTTAGAGTATTTTAGAAATCTAGAGATATATATTAAAGCTGGAGAGATAAAACTAAAAGAGTTAGAAGAGAAAGTTATCCCAGAGTATGAGGCAAAAGCTAAAGATGGGGATATGTTAGCAATTCAAAACTTAAAAGAGATTAGAGGCTTTAGAGATGATTTAGAGCGAAGAGTGCATGATTTGAGACTCTCAAGACAAGTAGCAATGCAAGCACTCCCTAGCATTAGATTAATTCAAGAAAATGATAAGGCTCTAATCAATAAGATTACCTCAACTATTGTAAATACTGTGCCACTTTGGAGAAATCAATTAGCACAAACTATTACAATCTTTAGAAGCCATGAATCAGCTAAAGCCCTAAAGAATGCTACTGACCTTACAAATGAGCTATTAGAAAAGAATGCTGAAGGGCTTAGAGAAGCAAATAGAGAGGTTAGAACTCAGATGGAAAGAGGTGTATTTGATATTGAAAGCATTAAAAAAGCAAATGAGACTCTAATTGCAACACTAAATGACTCTCTAAGAATTGCAGATGAAGGAAAAGAGGCTAGGGCTAGAGCATTAGAAGAGTTACATAAAACAGAAAAAGAGTTAAAAGATGCACTCTTAGCTACAAAAGCAAAACTAGAGAGTAGTCAAGATAAGTTGGTAAAAGATTTAGATAAGGATAAGTAATGGGGCTGTTTGATTGGTTGAGTGGTCAATTTATTGAGGTAATTGAGTGGGTAGATGATAGCCATGATACTATGGTCTATCGCTTCCCAACCTACAATAGAGAGATAAAATATGGAGCAAAACTTACAGTAAGAGAGTCTCAAGTTGCTGTATTTGTAAATGAGGGGGTTGTAGCAGATGTGCTAGGACCTGGCATATATGAACTAGAGACTAAAAATCTTCCAATCTTAACATCTCTGCAACACTGGGATCATGGGTTTAACTCTCCATTTAAAGCAGAGGTATATTTTATAAATACTAAGAGGTTTACCAATCTAAAGTGGGGAACAAGAAATCCTATTATGGTTCGAGACCCAGAGTTTTCAATGGTAAGGCTTAGAGCTTTTGGAACTTATGAGATTAGAATAGTTGACCCAAAACTCTTTATGACTGAAATTGTAGGAACTGATGGACACTTTACAATTGATGAGATAGATGAGCAACTGCGAAACTTAATTGTCTCAAATTTTGCCACAGTCTTGGGAAAGAGTAAAATACCAATTTTAGATTTGGTATCAAACTATGATAATTTTAGCAAATTTATTACTCAAAATATAGCTCCTCAATTTAGAGAGTATGGGCTAGAACTTACTAAAGTTTTAATTGAAAATATCTCTCTTCCTGAAAATGTAGAAAAAGCCTTAGATGAGAGAACCAGCAGAGAGGTAACTGGAGATTTAGATGATAATCTAAAGTATCAAGCTGGAAAGGCTCTAAAAGAGGGTAAAGGTCCAATTAGTGATTTGATTGGGATGCAAGTTGGGTTTTCATTTGCTAAAGAGATGATGGAGGATAAAAAAGAGAAAAAGGAAGAAGCACCATCTAAATCTCAAGCTAATGATATGCCTCCACCACTCCCAACCCAAAAGATTGTAAAGTATTATGTGGCAATTGATGGAGAGTCAAAAGGACCATTTAAACTAGAAGAGATAGAAAAAATGATAGTAGATGGGGTGATAAAAAGGGATACTCTAATGTGGAAAAAGGGGCTAGATAACTGGACAAAGGCTGAAGAGCTAATAAAAGAGCAGTTTAATCAGGTTCCACCACCACTTCCATCATAAGGAAATAGGGTTTGAAATTTAAAGTTATAAGCTTTAAGTGCAAAGGTTGTGGGGGACCTTTGAGGTTTAATCCTACCACAAACTCTCTAAAGTGTGATTTTTGTGGAGGAGTTGAGAAGATTGAACTAAAAGAGGGCAGAGTTGAAGCCTACCCTCTAGAGAGTGGACTCAGACTCATAGATAATAAGAGAATTGATAGCAGAGAGGTAAAGTGCATTCGGTGTGGGGCATCTTTTAGCTTAGATTATGATATGGTAAGTAGTAACTGCCCCTACTGCACCACTCCAGCAATTACAGAGTTTGTAAAGCCTATAAAACCAAACTCTCTAATTCCTTTTGCAATAACTCCAAAAGAGGCTCAGAGTAGATTTAAATCTTGGGTTGGTTCACTCTGGTTTGCTCCAACTAGACTAAAAGAGTTTGTAGATGGGAATAAGAAACTAACAGCCCTCTATCTGCCATATTGGGCTTTTAATGCAAATGCTTATACAAGATATAGAGGAGAGAGGGGAGATATATATTTTGTAACAGTTCAAAGAAGAGTTATTGTAAATGGAAGAGAACAGATTGTATATGAGCAAGAACCAAGAATTAGATGGACTCCTGTTAGTGGAGAGGTCTCTAACTCATTTAGAGATTTAGAAGTTAGTGCTACCAAGAGGTTACCAGTTGGGCTTTTAGAGTCTCTTTCTCCGTGGAATGTAAAAAATCTTATTCCATTTGATGTAAAGTATCTACTTGGATTTGTCTCTAGAGAATATACTATAGAACTTAGAGATGGATTTATGAGAGCAAAGTTGATAATGGAGAGAGTTATTGATAGGACTATTAGAAGAGATATTGGAGGAGACCAACAGCAGATACACTATAGAGATATAAATTATAGTGATGAGGAGTATAAAAATGTTCTATTTCCAGTTTATACTGCAGATTTTAAATGGAAAGGTGAAGATTATATCTATCTTATAAATGGACAATCGGGAAAAGTTGTAGGAGAGAGACCATATAGTATTTTAAAAATAACTCTTCTTGTAATTGTAATAGTTACAATTTTAGCAATTGCTATATATATCGATTCTCATAGATAAGATTATAAAATGATATATGATGTTTCAATTGTAGGTGCAGGTGCAAGTGGCATGGTTTTGGCTATAGCTCTTGCAAGAGAGAATAAGAGTGTTGTTTTATTTGAAAAGAATTCAAAAGTTGGAAAGAGACTTTTGGCTACTGGAAATGGTAGATGTAATATTACAAATTTAAATATCTCTTTAGATAAATTTTATTCTAAAAATAGAAAATTCTTAAGAGATTCTATTTTAGATTATAAAAAAATAGAAAAATTTTTTAACTCAATTGGATTATATTTTACATCTCTTCCAGATGGAAGAGTATTTCCTATGTCCCTTCAAGCTTTGAGTGTCGTAGAGCTTTTAGAGTATGAGTTAAAAAGATTAGGAGTTGAGATTGTCTATTTTGAAGTTGAAAAGATTAAAAAACAAGGGGATATATTTCAACTTTACTATAATAATAGTAATAATCTATTAGAGTCTAGGATTGTAGTTATTGCTACTGGAAATATTGCAAACCCAAAGCTTGGAGCCTCTAGAAGTGGTTTAGATTTTGCAGAGTTTTTTGGACATAGGCTAACACCATTATATCCATCTTTAGTTCAACTAACATCTAATATGAAAAATTTAAAAAAGGTTTCTGGTGTTAGAGTTGATGCTAATATCTCTTTTAGAGATATATCTATTAGAGGAGATATTTTATTTACAAAGTATGGTATATCTGGTCTTGGGATATTAGATATTAGCCCTTTTTTAGTAGAGATTTTAACAAAGAGAAGAGAGCTTGTATTGGAGATAGATTTAATGCCAGATATATCTGAGAGAGAGCTTTTTAAAATGCTTTTTTCTTCTATAAAAGAGCAATCAAGAAAGAGTTTAGATATCTGGTTAATGGGTTTTTTAAATAGAAAGCTTATAGATTTTATTTTAGATATAGATATATCAAGAGATATAAAGAGCCTCTCAAAGAGAGATATAACATATATTGTAAGCTCTATTAAGAGTTTAAAGTTTTTAGTTAATGGCACAAAGGGGTTTGAGTTTGCAGAAGTTGTAAGAGGAGGAGTTGATACAAGAGATATAGACTCTTTGACAATGGAATCAAAATTGGTAGATGGGTTATATTTTGTAGGTGAAGTTTTAGATGTAGATGGTATAAGAGGTGGCTATAATCTTCATTTTGCTTGGAGTAGTGCTTTGAGGGCAAAAGAGGGGATTTTGTGTTCTATAAGATAGCTATATTATCATACTTTATAGATAGAATATTTGGAGAATTTACTAAAAATAGACACCCAATTATATATATGGGAAAGTATATTGAGTGGTTTGAAAGTAGATTTTATAGAGATAGTATAATTAGAGGTGGGCTATTGAGCTTTAGTCTACTTTCTATTATATATCTATTTAGCCACACGATAACTATATCTATTGAATATATCAACAATAGCTATATTCAGACTCTTCTTTATGCTACGATAGGCTCAATTACAATATCTACAAAAATGCTACATAATTCTATAAAAGATATTATTAAAAATCCTAAAAATATTAAATTTCTAGTTAGTAGAGATACAGACAATATGAGTCTATCTGATAGATATAAATCTGCAATAGAGAGTTATGCCGAGAATTTAAGTGATGGTGTGGTTGCACCTATTATATATTTGAGTCTATTTGGAATAGATGGAGCATTTATATATAAAGGAGTAAATACATTAGATTCTATGGTTGGGTATAGAACTTCAAGATATGAGAAGTTTGGAAAAGTGTCTGCTATATTAGATGATATACTAAACTATATTCCAGCAAGAGTTACGGCTCTTCTTATTGCACTATTGATGGGAAGTAGAAGAGCACTCTTAAAATTTTACTCTTTTGGAAAGGAGCACTCTAGTCCAAATGCTGGGCTTCCTATATCTGCCATGGCTCTTTGTCTTGATTTAAGGCTTGGAGGTGATACATACTATTTTGGTAAGTTAAAGAAGAAGCCATATTTTGGAGATGGAAAGCTAGAGATAAGAGAAGAGGATATATTAAGAGCTCTAACTTTTACTTACAGATTGGATATTTTCATATTTTTATTAACCATTGAATTTTTTTTTATTTAGGTTAAGTTCTATCTTGCTATTGCAGATAAATATCCTACTACTCTTTGACTATCTCCACTAGCATCAAAACTAGTTCTATAATCTATAATTTGAGTCTCACTTGCTACTGAGACAAGAGCCCTTAGACCAATAATTCCACAAGCCTCACACTTATTTAGGTAATCTAATTTTAACTCTTTTACACCTTTTAAGCAGTTACTATCAATATCTTTTGCTACATTCAAAGGGTAAAAGTGACTTAAATCTGTGCTAATTACTAAAAGGGTTCTAGTCTCATTTAGTATCTTTTTTACAATTAATGCTAAATCTCTATACTCTATATCTCCATATACAATCTCTACCACTTTTACTTCTGGTAGGTAGTGTTGTATAAATGGCATCTGAACTTCTGTTGAGTGTTCATGGTGCATATTATCTACAAATACTAATGTTTTATTATTTTCGATTAACTTTCTACTATATTTTATATCAATTGGTAGGCTTCCACAGGGTGTATCAAAATTATCATATAGTGCTACACTTGCCCCTTTAAAGTAGTATCTGTGACTAGGTCCAATTACTACTACTCTCTTAAAATTTTTAGGATTTACCAATCTATATGCTGAGTTTGCTGTATATCCGCTATATACATATCCAGCATGTGGCACAATTAGAGCTTTTGGCTCAAACTCTTTTTTCTCTTCTGCTCCTATTCTATTGAATTTAGATATATACTGTTTTATCGCCTTACAACTATTAGGGTAAAAAGCCCCTGCTACACTCATTATTCTACTGCTCATTTATATAAATACTCCATCTAATTTATATCCACAATTAAAACATTTTCCATCTATTAAGTTGTTCTCTTTTACGCTAAAGAAACCTCTTGTTATCAATTTTGCTTTACACTTTGGACATCTAGTCTCATTATCAAAGTTTACATTTCCAATATATATATAATATAATCCTGCCTCTTTTCCAATCTCATAGGCCATTTTTAATCTCTCATAAGATGTTCTTGGAAGATTTTTCTCTTTGTAGTTTGGAGAAAATGCTGAAATATGCCATGGCACTTCTCTTCCAAGTTCATTGGCAATAAAGTTTGCAATCTCTCTTAACTCATTTGGAGTATCATTTTTAGTTGGTATAATTAGAGTTGTTATCTCAATCCATATACCAACTTCTTTAAATAGTTTTATTGACTCTAATAGTTTATCTAGGTTTGCACCCAATTCTCTCCTATAGTATATTGGGTTAAAGGATTTTAGATCAATATTTGCTCCATCTATTACTCCTCTCATATCTAAAATAACCTCTTTTGACTCATACCCATTTGTTACAAATATATTTTTAATTCCATCTTTTTGTGCTAACAGGGCTATATCTCTAGCATAGGGGTAAAAGATTGTAGGTTCATTATAGGTATAGGCTATTGTGCTAGAGTTATACTCTTTTGCCAATTTTACAATCTCATTTGGAGAGAAGTATCTACTTTTATCTATTTTTGCTGTTTGAGAGATTGTCCAATTTTGACAAAATGGGCATCTAAAATTACATCCAACAGTTCCAATAGAAAAAGCTTTTGTATTTGGAAGGAAATGGTAGAGAGGTTTTTTCTCTATTGGGTCAAGAGCTATAGCACTAGGATAGCCATATACTAAACACTCAATTCTATCTCCTACATTTCTATTTACTCCACAAATCCCCTCTTTTTGTGGTCTAATTTTACAGTAGTGTTGGCATAGTGTGCAAACTACTCTATTATCACTATATTTTTTGTAGAAATTGCCCATTTACCTATCCCTAAAATCTTTTATGAATTATAACAAAAAAATTTAACTTCTATTCAATCTTTTCTACTTGATATGTATAAATTTGAGGATGAGCCTCTAGGCACCCTTTTGGATTTATTCCAGCCTTTAGACAAAGATGGGCAAAGAACTCTTCAAAAGTTGGGAGCTCCTCCCAAACTTGTGGTAAAAAAGTAGCTTGATACCCATTTAGCTTTAAAACTACACCATCAATATTTGGTCTAATCTTCTTTTTCAAATCATTAATATCTCTATATTCTATCTCTTTGTATGGGCTAAGGATAGATATTTCCAAATTAATATCATCTATCTCATCTCTTTTTAAAGGTAGAAATCTTGGGTCTCGAAATGCAGCTGATTTTGCATTTTCTATTAAATCATCAATTAGTGGTCTATGTGCTACTAACGAACCAATACAGCCTCTTAATTCTCCTCTCTCTTTTATTGTTACAAATACAGCCCCCCTCTTTAGGAGTTCTGGATACTCTCTTATTAAGTTTTCCCTATCTATTTTTCTATTGTCAAATTCGCTCAATATTGCATCTTTTGCTATCTTTAATAATATATCCTTTTTCATATTTTAACCTCCAGTGTTGAAGAGTGTTTTGGTATTATATCTAATATTTTTAAGATATAAACATTTTCAATTACTCTTAAGCTTTTAAACGATATAAATCACTCTTAGTAGTCATGGAGTTTATGCTACTAAATTTTAAGTAAAGAGAGGTAATACAATATGGCTTTAAAAATAACAGATGAGTGTATAGCTTGTGATGCTTGTAGAGAAGAGTGTCCAAATGATGCAATTGAAGAGAATGATCCAATATATATTATAGATTCTGATAGATGCACTGAGTGTGTTGGTCACTATGATGAGCCTCAATGTGTAGCTGTATGTCCTGTTGATTGTATTATTCCTGATCCAGATAGCGTAGAGAGTGTAGAAGAGTTAAAATTTAAATTTAAACAGATTCAAGCAGAAGAGTAGTAAATATATAATATTTTTATCTAAAAAATAGGGGGAGTATCTTTTTAGAGTAATATCTTAGAAGCAAGGCTACATATTGCTGTTTGACTCTTTAAAATTAGAGGAGTAGAGAATCCAACAATATCCTCTTGTCTAAATAGAGCGATCTCTTCACTACTAAAACCACCCTCACAACCTACTATAATATTTTTAATATCGGATTTTATGGGATTTTTTGAGAAGTTTAGTAATTTTGCATCTGGATATAATTTTATAAAATCCTCTAATTTATCTACTATATTTAAATCTATAATATTATCTCGTCCACACTGTTGAGATGAGTTTATTAAAATCTTCTCCAATCTTTTAAAATCTAACTTAAAATTTCTTTGCGATCTCTTACAGTATATAAATGTTATTGAGTTTACTCCAATCTCATTTAATGATGCAAGACTCTTTTCTATTGCTTTTGGTTCAATTATACACCAACCAATATTTAGCTCTTTTTGGACTCTTGATGTGAGCTCTTTTTGTTCTACTAGAGTAAGAGTTGCCGTTTTTTTTGTAATATTTTCTATTCTATATTTATATATATATCTATCTTTTAGGTTTCTAGTCCAGATTATATCTCCTATCTTATGGCGACGAGCTTTTGCTATATATTTAAAATCTTCACCCTCTAGTTTAATATGTAGATTTTTGCTATCTGCTCTATATAGATACTTCATATTAATATCTCCAAAAATTTACTAAAATCATGAAAATATAGATTGTTATATATTTTAAATTTATAACTCTTATATCTTTTAGATTATTACTATTTAATATAGAAAAATATTTTTTTATTTCTAAAATAGTTAACACTATATAAGAGATTATCATAATTAATATATTAGGATCTATACTTTTTTTTGCAAATATAAATAATACCAATCCGCTAAATCCAGTTGTAGCTATTAATGTATGGAGAGTAAAAGTATAGACTCTAAATCTATGTTTAACTTTTTTAATATCATCAATATTTGGAATTAAGAGTCCAATAATTACTCCAATAGATAAGAGTGCAATTAGGAGTTCGTGATATAAAATCATCTCATTTAAAAGCATTGAAATTTCCCTTTTTAGCAAAATTATACTCTATTTTGCTATAATCTACCACTTTTAAAAGAAGAGGTTAATAATGGTTTCAATAAAAGAGGCTCTAGATATTATAGAAAAAAATATTAGTAGTGTAAATAGAGAGATTATCCCAATAGAAGATGGTATTGGTAGAGTTTTGGCAAAAGATTATATTGCAACTTATGATTTACCTCGTTTTGATAATTCTGCAATGGATGGTTATGCCATAAAGGTTTGTGATAGTGGTAGAGTTGTTAATATAGAAGATATAATTTATGCTGGAGATAGGGTTGATGGAGTTGAAGTAAAAGAGGGTTTTGGGATTAAGATAATGACTGGGGCAATTATTCCAAATGGTTCTGAGGCTGTTGTTCCTATTGAGGATATTACAAAGCTAGATAATAATAGAGTAAAACTTCCAGAAAATATTAAGCCAAATTCTATGATCCGCTTTAGAGGAGAAGATATAAAGAGTGGAGAAAAGTTTTTATTTAAACATCAAAAATTAAATGGATACTCCATAGCACTCTTAGCCTCTCAAGGTATAACTCATATTGAAGTATTTAGAAGAGTTAGGGTAGTTATTTTTGGAACAGGTGAAGAGCTAAAGGCTCATTATGAGAGCATTGAACCTCATCAGCTGTATAATTCAAACTCTTTAATGTTTTATGGTAGAGCAAAAGAGTTGGGCTGTGAAGTTAGTTATTTAAATATTGCAAAAGATAGTCTAGATAGTTTAAAAGAGCAAATAAGAGATGCTCTAAATGCTGATATAATATTAACTTCTGGTGGTATTAGTGTGGGTGATAGAGATTATACTATTCAAGCCTTTATGGAACTTGGAATGGAAATTTTATTCTCTAAAGTAGATATAAAGCCAGGAAAACCGACAACATTTGGGAAAATTGGGAATTTGTATATTATAAATCTTCCAGGAAACCCTCTAGCTAGTGCTGTAAATTTTGAGATATTTGTAAAACCAGCAATTTTACAACTTAGTGGTATAAAAGATAAAAGAGAAACTATAAAAGCGAAATTAAAAGAGTCTATTAAATTAAAAAGAGAAAAGGATAGTGCTATTTTGGGTATTTTTGATGGAGAGTATTTTTTACCTCTAAAGTCTCAAAAACCAGGTATGATTTCACCTCTTGGGTTATTTAATGCTCTACTCCTAACTAAAACAGATATAAAAGAGGGCTCTATTGTCTCAATATTGCCCCTCTAATTTTCCTTTAAAATCTTCTCTATTCTTTTTTTCAATATTTTTACTCTTCTCTTATTTTTTGGATCTATCCAGTTTTCTCTATTTGAAAATAAAATTACATAACCATCTGAGTATTTTAGAGCTTTTACAATTGATGAGGTAATTTGACTAATATTTTTTATCTGATTTGTATCGATAATAAATCCAACTTTGACTCTATCTATCCACTCTTTTCTATCGCTCTTTGGAATTTTCCACTGCCAACTACTATTTAAATCATCATTATATCTATCTTCTACAACTCCATATTTTCTCCAAAAGTATGAGTTTTGAAAGTGTATCTCTTTTGTAAATTTAGGATTTACAAATGCCATATCATAAAGAGTGCTCTTATCATCAGCACCTCTTTGTAGTCCTAAAAATAGAGCTTTTTTATATACATTTGGTAATTCTCTGTTTTGGTTTAAATCTACCCCAGAATATACTAGTAATGTTATATCTGGGTAGTTTGTTGTAATTGCTACCATGATTTTTCTAAATAGTTGAGTAACTCTTTTTATATGCTCTAAGAAACTATAGCCTCTATTTCTATATCCAAAGTGTTGGCTCTTATAGTATTTTGCTCCTCTAATCTCCCAATTATCAAAAATTGTAGAATTTTTTTCTATATCATCTATAGATGGAAATTTAAAATTTATCATCTTATAGGCATTCTGGCTCTTTGGTGTTGTATCAATGACTATACCCTTAAAACCTAAATCTTTTGTTGCTTTTGCAAGGTTTGAGAAGTTTTTAGTGATTCTACTCCATATATTATTATCCCAAAAGTCACCTGGAAAATCTATATCTACTAGTAGAAATATCTCTATATTTGAAGTATTTGAGTCTCTTAATGGTTTTAACTCATCCAAAATATCTTGATATTTTACATCTTGATTTTTCATAATCTTATCTGTAAAGCTCTCTCCATAGATTATTATACCATTAAATGGGAGTTTATTAATTTTGTCTAATCCTTTAATTAGAGAGGAAACAGATATAGCAGATATATTATTTTCCGCTTGTTGGAGTAGCAGATATTTACTCTCTTGCTCTTTTTGGATTATATTATTTTCTTGTTGAATAGTATTGATACTTTTATCATTATATATTCCAAAATAGTCTATTGATAATAGATACCATATTGTAGCAACTAAAATTAGAAAAGATATTACTATAAAATTTTTCAAAATATCCCCTTTTTTGATGAAATTCTAACATAAAATATCAATATTTAATATTTATTAAAGAGGATAGAAGTTATTTTCTAAAATCTCTATTTTCAATTATTAATCTCCCCCAACTCTTTTTTATCTATTTTATTCCATATTTGATAATATCAATAAGAGAATCCATAGTAGCTAATGCTTTGGCTTCATCGCTCTCTTGTCTAATCTCTTTTAATAGATGCTCTTTTGCAAAATGTTCAATATATGAATTTATCATACCATTTACCGCCCCCCTGATTGCTCTTAATTGTCTTATTATTTCGTATGGATCTTTTGAATCTTCACAATTTATCTCTTCAATCAATCTTCCCTTTAAGGCTTTTACCTGCCCTTCAATTCTATTGATTCTATTTATCAACTTTTTATTTTCTATATTGCACCCATTCACTAATCTCTCCTAAAAATATAATATAACATTAATAAAAACATAATGGCTGAAGAAATTATATCTAAAATAGATGTAGTTTTAATGGATTCTTGAATATAGGAGTTAAACTCAATTCCATCTAATATATTATCTAACAAAATCCCAAATAGTATGCTAAATATTGCAATTGTTCCTATATATACTATCAAAGATCTCTTTCCAAACATTTGAGCTACTAGGCTCATTGTGACTGAATTTGTTGCTGGTCCAGCACTTAAAAATATAAAAGCAACGCCAGCACTCATTCCATTTAATATTAGAGATAATGCTATTGGAAGAGATGAAGTTGCACATATATAAAGAGGCATTGATACAATTAAAATTGTAAAATATGCAATATAGTTATTTGAGATTAGATTTTCTATTAATTCTTTTGGGAAAAAAGTTGTAAATAGGGCGCCAATTATTAATCCCACTGCTAGGGGTTTTGCAATGTCTCTAAATAGAGTATTAAAAGCATAATCAAATATACCCCAAATAGAGAATTTTTTTCTCTTTTTTATATTATCTCTACTACAGCAATTACCATTACATATTAAAGTGGGGCTATTTGTAGGTTTTTTGATACTAAAGATTGCTCTTTTATTTGCTTTATCTATAATATTTTGAAATATTCCTACTACTATGGCAATAATAATGGAGCTTATGACTCTATATATGGTAAAGAACCAGCCAAATATGCTATATGTAGCAAATAGAGAATCTACTCCTGTTATAGGTGCAGAGATCAAAAAACTGCTAACTGCTCCACTACTTGCTCCATCTGTTTGAAGACTTTTTGCCATTGGTATAACCGAACAAGAACAAAGAGGAATTGGTATGCCAAGCATGGTAGCTTTTAAAATAGATGATATATTATTTGAACCTAGATGTTTAGATATAAAATCTTTAGGAATTATCTGATTTATTGCTCCTGCAACTATTAGTCCAAATAATATAAATAGGCTTATACTATTTGCCATAGAGATTAGATTTAGAACAAACTCTTTTAAGATTTCCATAATTTTCTCCAAAAATATAGTATAGGGGGTATATTATATTTTTGGAGCTTAAAATCTCTTTATTACTCTTTTTTGTTTTTTCTATTTGCAAATACTACCAAATCT
>Ga0256843_1002275_pt1 | contig 14187 bp, 13 predicted proteins | sample AlvinellametaG_FD_191572 | JGI IMG/M metagenome (GOLD analysis project Ga0256843, IMG submission 191572) | Pompeii worm associated microbial communities from hydrothermal vent at the East Pacific Rise, Pacific Ocean - Alvinella | ecosystem: Host-associated > Annelida > Integument > Unclassified ... | reverse complement strand
ACATCTCTGCAAAATTTTCTTCTTCTTCGAATGATTCGTTATCGAACGCCATTGCCTATCCTCTGTTACATAAAAATTGCGTGATTATAACGAAAGAATGATTATATGGGTATTAAATTTGAGAAAATTTTAAGAATTTGTTGTTATTATAATGAAAAATCAACAAGAAAAGATCTATTTTATCTTTTCCTGTATAGCATTGACTACATTTTGAATAATCCAGTCAGGAGTAGAAGCTCCAGCTGAGATACCACAGAGTTCTTTGCCTTCAAACCATGCCATATCTATCTCATTTTCATCTTCGATATGATACGAATCAGGACAGTTTTCATGTGCAATATTAAAGAGTTGTTTTGTATTTGAAGAGTTTTTTCCGCCGATAATTATCATCACATCAGCACGTTTTGAAAGTTTTCTTGCTGCATCTTGATTCTCAAAAGTCGCATTACAGATAGTGTTAAAGACACGTACTTCTTTGTAACGAGGTATGAGATAGTTTGCTATTTTCATATAATCTTCAACTTTTCGTGTCGTTTGTGCTATTAAAGCGATGCGTTCACGAAGTTTTAGCTCTTCTAAATCCTCAACTTCAGTTACAACAACAGCACCATGTGTAGCATATGATTTTACCCCTTTTATCTCCGGGTGTTTCTCATCTCCAAAGATAACGACACTATAGCCTGCTTCACTCATCTCTTGAGCAATCTCTTGAGGTTTTGTTACAAATGGACACGTTGCATCAACTACATCGACACCACTCTCTTTTAAAGCCTTTAGCTCATCTTTGACGATTCCATGTGTTCTTACAATCGCTTTATCACCCGCTTGAAAAGTTGTAAAATCTTCAACAAGTCCTACTTTATAGTCACTGTCAAGCCGTGCTATCTCTTTTGAGTTATGAATGAGTGGACCATAGGTTGCCGCATTTTTATTCTCTTCTGCGATTTTTATCGCACGTTTTACCCCAAAACAAAAACCATAACTCTCAGCTAATTCTATCTTCACTATGAAAGCTCCACATCTGTAATTTTTCCCAAAAGGTCAAAGAAGTTTGGGAAAGAGGTATTAATACACTCAAGGTCTGTTACTTCCATACCACAACGAAGTCCAGCAATAATAAAGCTCATTGCTATTCTATGATCTCCATCACTATCCACTTTAGCAGACTTCAATTCACCACCAACAATTTTGTAACCATCTTTATACTCATGTACCTCAATACCACAGGCACGAAGACCCTCAACTACAGTTGCAATTCTATCACTCTCTTTAACACGTAGTTCTTCAGCATTTTTAACAAGACTCTCACCTTCAGCACAAGCCATAGCAATGCTTAAAGCTGGCAATTCATCAATAAGCCAAGAGATATTATCTTCAACTGTTATTGCATGAAGTGGTGCATATTTTACACTAATGTTACCGATAGGTTCATATTTATTATCTGTAAGTTCATAGCTTATATCAGCACCCATTCGCTCTAATGCTTTAAAGGCTTCAATGCGTGTAGGATTTAAAGTCACTCCTTCAAGAACAATAGAACTTTTCGGTGTTATCGCTGCAGCTACTGCAAAGAAAAATGCAGATGATGGATCAGCAGGAACTCTGATTTTCAAAGGAGAAAGAAGATTTTGCATAGGTTTTATAGTTGTTGTCAAGCCATCTACTTCTACATCTGCACCCATGCCTTTAAGCATTCGCTCTGTATGATCACGTGAGAGTTCAGGTTCTGAATATTTACACTCACCATCTGCACGAAGTGCTGCTAGAATCATACATGATTTTACCTGAGCTGATGCAATTTTGCTCTCATAATTAAAAGATTTGAGTGATGCACCACGAATACTAAGTGGTGCTAAATCACCATGCTCACGCCCATCTATCTTTGCACCAATACTAATTAAAGGAGTAGTAACTCTTTTCATTGGACGACGACGCAGATACTTATCTCCAGTAAGAATGAAATGTCCCTCTGCAGAGCTTAAAAGTCCACAAAAAAGACGCATACCTGTTCCCGAGTTACCACAATCAAGTATCTCAAAAGGCTCTTTGATACCATCAGAAGATATTTTTATAACACTACCATTATCTTCAACTTCTGCACCTAGATTTCTTACAATCTCTAAAGAGTTGAGTGTATCTTCAGCACGTAAAAAGTTCTCAATCTCACTCACACCATCTGCAAGCATAGAAAACATGACACTTCTATGAGAAATTGACTTATCAGGTGCTATCTCTGAGATCTTCAATGAAAAACTTTTTGCTGGAGATACATTTACCTGATTCATTATCTTAGTCCTATACCAAGTTCACTATCTAGTGTCTGAAGAATTTTTTCCATAACACTTGTTATATCTTCCTCTTCTAATGTTTTTTCATCAGATTGAAGAACAAAACGCAAAGAGAGACTCATATTTTCACCAAGAGACTCATCTGTATACTTATCAACAGGATAAAAACGGATAAGATTTGGGATTTTAGAAGCAACAATAACCTCTTTTACCTTTTCATACGGCATATCTTTAGGCATAATGAGACTCAAATCTCTAAAAGATGCTTGATACTTCGATCTTTTTTGTGCAGTTTTAAGTTCATATGAAAGTTTTTCAAAATCAATCTCTGCCATGAATGCATTATCAAGGTCATAACTCTTTTCAACTTCAGGATGCACTCTAAAAAGTTCACCAACTACTACACCATCTTGAAGAATTTCAGCAGTTTGATAAGGATGTGAAAGTGTATGTTCTGTTTTAGAAGCACGCAATTCAACATTACCAATAATATCAGCTACTTTTTGAACAAATGAAGCAAAATCAACTTTAGCAGGTTTTCCACTGTTTGATAAAGACTCATGCTCTCTTTCTCCACTAAAGAATAGTGACATTTTTAAAGATTCCTCTCTTATAGGTGAAAAAACAGAACCAATTTCAAAAAGCTTTACTGATGCATATCCATTTTTCACATTTGCAGATGCAGCTTTCAATAAACCTGTTAAGAGTGTAGGACGTAGAGTATCAAGTGTTTGAACGATTGGATTTAAAAGTTCAAGATCTTCTTTTGTTGTTTCAAATCCGTATGACTCAAGTACTTTTTTCTCATCAAATACAAAATGCACTGATTCAAAAAAGCCACTTTGCGCTGCTTTGTGTCTATAAACAGAACGCTTTTTATAGGCAAAAAAATTATCTTCAAGTCTATTAGCTTCTTGTAGTAAAAAAGGTTTTGAAGGAATATTATCAATACCTACCATACGTACAATCTCTTCTACAATATCTTGCTTGTTGACAATATCATGACGAAATTGTGGCACAGTAATAACAAAATTATCTGTTGAAGATTTTGATGTATCAAAGCCTAAATTTTTCAGGATCTTTGCAATAACGGTTTTATCGATCTGTGCACCTATTATTGCATCAATTTCCTGTTTAGTGACAATAACATTTTTTTCTCTAAATGATTTTGAGAGTTCAATATTTCCACTAAATGTTGTTGAGTTTGAATATGCTTCGATAAGATCAATACAGTAAGAGAGCCCTCCATCTAATTCAGGCTCACTACCACGTGATGTTTTATAGAACATTGGCCCAGCTTCAATCTTTGACTCTGCCATCTGTTTAGAGATAATTTCTGGTGGTATATAAGAGGCCTCTAAAACAATAGTACCACTACTCTCTTTGACCTTTGATTCATCTTTTTGAATTATACCTATAATAGAGGCAATTTCTCTGTTTTGATTTTGTATACATGCAAAACCATGACGATCTTCATTTAAAAGAATCTTTCCAAGTTTTTCATCACTTACTGTAAAAAAATCATGTCTGTATGCTCTTAAAATAACACCAGTTGCGTGAGTCACATAAAGCATCATTGCCTCAACATCAGACTCTCTACTCTCTTCAATCTGTGCTAAACGAAGTTTGACGATAAAAGGCAAGACAAGCTCTTTAAGATCAAGTGCTTTATAACGTAAATTAACATCTAAATCTTTATCATGAACAAGCGAAAGAATTCTTCCTATTCCTCTTTTTTCATCATTATCAGTTACCGTATAATCTTTAATAGGTCTGTCAAATGCAGCTGAAAGATCACGTGCAACACCACGAATACTTAAACAATCTCCACGATTTGCAGTTAATTCAATCTCAATGAGATCATCATTAAAATAAGGATTATTATTAAGTTCTTGACCTAAAACTATCTCACCGACACTATTGTCAAGTTCCATAATGCCATTACCTGTATCAGGTAATCCAAGTTCAGAAGAGGAGCATATCATCCCTTCAGAATCAACACCACGCAACTTTACAGGTTTAATTGCCATACCATTTGGCATAACAGCACCAATAGTTGCAACTGCTACAGTAAGCCCAGCACGAACATTTGATGCACCACAAACAATCTGACGTGTAGTACTACCAATATCCACTTGACAAACATTTAATTTATCTGCATCTGGATGTTTCTCACACTCTAAAACTTTTCCAAAAACTATCTTTACCGGAACACGATACTCATGAATACGATCAACTTCTAAACCTATAGAATTAAATGTTTTTGCAATATCTTCTGTAGATATTCCTTCAAGGTCTATCCACTCTTGTAACCAAGATCTAGTAACTATCATTGAAATTGCTCCAGTAATTTAATATCACCTTCAAAAAGTGAACGAAGGTCTCCAATCTGATGAATAAGCATTGCAAAACGCTCAACTCCTAGCCCAAAAGCATAACCACTGACATCTTTATAATTCACAGCAGCAAAAACATTAGGATCTACAATTCCGCATCCAAGAACTTCAAGCCATCCTGTATGAGAGCATACTCTACATCCCTCTCCTTTACAGAAGACACAAGAGATGTCTACTTCTGCAGAAGGTTCTGTGAATGGGAAAAAAGATGGACGGAAACGAACATCAACATCCCCAAACATATATTTTAAAAAGTCTTCTAAGATAAACTTTAAATTTGCAAAAGAGACTTTGCCCTCTTCATCAACTAAAAGTCCTTCTATCTGATGAAACATTGGAGTATGTGTCAGATCATAATCACGACGGAATACTGCACCCGGTGCTATCATACGAATAGGTGGTTTTGTCTCTAACATCGTTCTAATTTGAACAGGAGAAGTGTGCGTACGCAACAACATCTCATCTTTAAAATAGAAAGTATCTTGCATATCACGTGCAGGATGATATTTTGGAAGATTGAGTGCTTCAAAGTTATGAAAATCATCTTCAACCATTTTCCCAGTTTTAACTGCAAAGTTCATCGATGAAAAGTACTCTACTATACGATCCATTGTCTCCATAACAGGATGCAATGCACCTGCTGAAGAGTTAACACTAAACATAGAAACATCAATAGCTTCTGCCTGCATTGCAGCTTTTAAAGCCTCTGTTTCAAGTACTATTTTCTTAGCTTGAAACTCATTCATCAAATTTTGTTTATGCGCATTCAAATCTTTTGCAAATTGCGCTTTTTGTTCATTTGGAACATCTTTCATCTTCGCAAATTCTGCGGCTAAAACACCTTTTTTTCCAAATAAGGCAATGCGAATCTCTTCTAAAGATTCAACACTTTTAGCTTCATCTATTTTATTGTACCACTCTTTCAATTGTAGAGTCTCCATAATTGTAAAATTTTAAAGAGATTATATCAAATATAATTTATAAACAGCTTCATTTAGTATTTTATGTGTTACAATAACCAAAAAACAAGGAAAAATATAATGTGTTTATTTTGTAAAATTGTAAATAAAGAGATACCAGCAAATATCATTGCAGAAGATGACAACTTTTTAGCCTTCCATGATATCAACCCAAAAGCACCTGTTCATATTTTAGCAATTCCAAAGATTCATGTTGACAGCTTTAACGAAGTTACACCAGAAACTATGGCGGGAATGACAACATTTATCCAAAATGTAGCGAAAGAAACAAAAATTGACACAAGTGGTTATCGCGTAATTACGAATATTGGGGACAATGGTGGTCAAGAGGTAAAACATCTTCACTTTCATATTTTAGGTGGAGCAAAACTGAAATGGGGGCACTTTAGCGATGCAGATCCAAAAGACTTCATCTAATAAAAAAATCATTACCGTATTAACGCTTGCAACACTATTTTTTAATAGTGCTGATGCAAACTCTACTTCTTTTGAAATTTACAAAGCACAAAATGAGCAAAATTTCCTTAAAGAAAAAGAAAAATTTCAAGAGTATAAAAAAGCACAAATGGAGGCTTTTTCAAATTATAAAAGAGAATTAGAAAAATATTGGAGCAATCCTCTTATAAACACAAAAAAACAACTTGTTTCATACTCTCAAGATAAAAAAAGTCGTAGTGTGATTAATTTTGACAAAAATGAACTGACAATCCAAACTCTAGCTAATAATAAAAAAGAAGCAGAACAAAAACTTGCACTTACATTGGCAAAAGCAGCTACATTTACAACAAAAGATTTTTACAAACATGATGAACTAGAACAAAAACTTGCAAAAATTGAAGCTACACACAAAATAAAACGTGCAACAATAGATACAGAACCTGTTTTGGCACCTGTATTGTTTCAAGAAAAGCCAACGAAAAAGAGTCTCTATAAATTCATCAAAAAAGAGGTAAAACCTCAAAAAATCATTGTCAAGAAGTCTACAAAACTCAATAATGAAAAAATCTATACACTTCATATAAAATTGCCAAGTGATACAACAATAAAACGCTCTAAAATTTACTATAAAGATGTAAAAGTACAATCAAGAAGAGAACAAATTCCTCTCTCACTTATCTTTGCAATTATTCACTCTGAGAGTAGTTTTAATCCTATGGCAAGATCACACATTCCAGCGTATGGATTAATGCAAATAGTACCTAAAACTGCAGGTGTTGATGCATACTACTATCTCTACAATAAAAAACGTCTTGTAGGAAGTACCTATTTGTACAATGCACAAAATAATATAAAAATGGGCTCTGCTTATCTGCATATTTTATACTATAAATATCTCAAACATATAAAAGATCCACAAAGTCGTCTCTATTGTACTATAGCCGCATACAATACAGGTGCTGGTAATGTAGCACGTGCTTTTGTTGGAACAAACAATACTTACAAAGCGGCACAAGTTATAAATAGACTCTCTCCTGATGAAGTATATGCAAAACTTATCAGAGATTTACGTTATGATGAACCAAAAGTATATCTCAAAAATGTAACAAAAAGAATGAAAATATATCACAAAATTTATGAAGGTTAATTCTCTTTATGACGCTTTAAATAGTTTTCTAGATCTTCTATTTTGAATGATCTAGAAAAGTAGTACTCTTGAGTAATATTACTAGAGAGTTCTTTACGTTTTCAAACTGCTCTTTATCTTTCAAACTCTTTGCAAAACCTTTATCAACTTCAAGCTCATTAGTATCTCAACTTCTGATTAGAAACTTAAAAGTTAACTACAACAAGCGTCAATCTCTCCAAGATCAATATTACTGCCACCACCACTGATGACTTTTTCATTTTCACGGATCATTTTACCATTATGTTTGACAGAGTAACTAATCTCTGTCGTATCACGAATAGTATTAATTGTAGAACAGTATGTCTCAATAGAAGCCGCAACCCAACGAGCTGCCTGTACATCATCACCATCAGAGTTAAAGCTATAATCAAGATGAAGTTTTACAAACTTTCTTGGATGATCTTCAGCACGTGTAGCATCACCATCAACGACTAGGTCTGATACTGTAAAACCTTGATTTTTTGGTAAAAGTACAACATCTGTTGCACTACAAGTAATAAGACCAGATAAAAAATACTCTACTGGAGAAATCGTTGGACAATCAATAATAAAACTACTTTTTTCTGTTTTTGCTTCAAACTTCATTGCATCTTTATGTGTAATCGTTACTTTCATTGTAACTCCTATTTTTGTAGATAGTTTTTAAAATATTCTAACTGCTCTTTTGTACGCTTACTTGCTGTTCCACCTTGAGATGTTCTTGCATTCATAGAGTGACGCAAACCTAAATACTCCATCACATCTTCATTAATTCTCTCATCAATCTCTTTAAGATATTTAAAATCCATCTTAGAAAGATCTACACCCAACTCTTCACCTTTTGCAACTGCACGCCCTGTAATAAAGTGTGCTTCACGGAAAGGTATATCACATTTTTCAACAAGGTAATCTGCTAAATCTGTTGCACTTAAATGCCCTATTGCACAAGCACTCTCCATATTATCAGTTTTTACTTGCATCGTTTTGATCGCTTCTTTAAGAATCTCTAGTGAGATCTCAGCAGTCTCAACTGCATCAAAAACACCCTCTTTATCTTCCTGTGTGTCTTTATTGTAAGCAAGTGGTAATCCTTTCATAACAGTAAGCAATCCAACTAATGCACCATAAACACGTCCTGTTTTTCCACGTAGTAACTCTGGAACATCTGGATTTTTCTTCTGTGGCATAATTGAGCTTCCTGTTGAGTACTCATCACTAAGTTCAATAAAACCAAATTCATAACTACTCCACATAACTAGCTCTTCAGAGAGGCGTGAGATATGCATCATCATTGTAGAAATATTAAACAAAATCTCTAACGCAAAATCTCTATCACTTACAGTATCCAAACAGTTTACACTTACACTATCAAAACCTAAAAGCTCTGCTGTATATTCACGATCTACATTATGTGGTGTTCCAGCAAGTGCTGCACATCCAAGTGGAGAGATATTATTTCTCTCACGTGAACTTTCAAATCTCTCAATATCACGCTTAAACATAGAGAGATATGCACCAAGATGAAAACCAAAATTAATCGGCTGGGCATGTTGAAGGTGAGTCATACCAGGAATAAGTGTATCTGTATGTTTCTCAGCTACTACTAATATCTCTTGCATAAGTAGCTTAACAGCATCAGCAATTTCACTATTTTTTCTTAGAACAAAACGGCGAAAATCAACGGCAACCTGATCATTTCTACTTCTTGCAGTATGAAGTTTCTTACCCGTATCACCAATAATCTGCGTGAGACGTTTCTCAATTCCCATATGGAGATCTTCATCAGATATTTTCCATTCAAACTCACCTGACTCTATCTCTTTTTTTACTTGAGCGAGTCCCTCTTGAATCTGTTTTAGTTCATCTTGCGTAAGGATGCCTTGCTTTGTAAGCATCTGTGCATGTGCTAAAGAGCCCTCAATATCTTCACGATAGAGTTTTCTATCATACATAATTGAAGCATTAAATTCGTCTAAAAGGTTTGAAGCACCCGCACTAAAGCGGCCTGACCACATTTTTTCCATTATTGTATCCTTGGGATTAAAAAGTTTGATATTTTATCGAAAAAGAGGAATTTTACAAAGAAGAAGAGAGTGAAGTCACGAACTTCACTCTAAATTTTAATTACAAGCAGGAACATTTCCACTATCTTTTGCATACTCAATTAAGAACTGCTTTAAATGCTTCGATTTTTTTGTATATTTTTTACTTTGGAAGTATTTCCATGATTTTTTTGCTTTCTCATTTTTCAAATGAAGTTCTGCTAAAGGTTTTCCCTTTTTCTTCATCCATTTTTTCCACTCTTTTTTCTTATATTTTGCAACAAAATTTTGTCCAGACTTATGACATTTAAGACATTTTTTTATAAATACTCTTTGCCCTTTATAAATTGCGGCATCAGCAGTTGTTAATGAGAAGAGTGTAAATGATAGAAATATAAATAAAAATTTAAGCATAAAATACTTCCTTTAAATTCTAACTTCCATATTACATTAGAAATTATTATATCTACCTTATATCACCTAAATATGATTTTAAAATCACAAAAGTTCTATAATTGAAACTTATTATAGAGATCTTCATCAAAATCCCATACACCCTTTGCTTTTAAACTCTCTATAACACTTTGTGTACAGTCAACATCATCTGGCCACTCTCTTGTAAATCCATCTAATACACTCTTATTTGTACCATCTATACCAACAACTAAGCCAGAGACAAAAATATCACGCTGTGCATCAATATTATTTGTAACACGCCAAACAAGCATATAAGCATTTCTTACATCATTTTTTGCAGCATCTACAAAAACAACTATTCTCATATGTGAAGATAGAGAAAGAAGAGCATCAAAATATTCTCGTATATTTTTTGTTTTATTTACCGAAATAACTGTAATAGGATTTTTACTATTTGTCATAAACTGGTGCAGATCAACAACATCATCGATAAGCTCTCTTACAGATTTTAAAAGTTCAACATCATCCATAATTTGTGGAGCTTCCACTCTATTTTCTACCGTCGCATCAATCCCAAGTTTACCACCAACCAATGTTTCTGGCGATGAATGGTCAAGGGCATCTAGTATTCCCTCTGTGATAAACATAGATTTTGGCGTAAATCTATCAAGAACATAGCTAGTAAAAGCTTCATAGTCCTCTAATTCTGGAGCTTTATCATCAACAAAAATAGCATGTTTTACAAAACTCATCTGTCCCGCACCCCAAAAAGCATGCATAAACTGTTTCGCATGCCCTTTGTAAAGTGGCTGCATCTTAGCAAGTATAAGATTATGAAAACCTGCATTTTCAGGCATATGATAATCAAGCAGATCCGGTGTTGTTGTCTTTAGAAGTGGAAAAAATATCTTACCCGTTGCCCAACCCATATACTTATCTTCTAAAGGTGGTTTTCCAACTACTGTCGCCAAGAATGTACGCTCTTTTTTCATTGTAACAGCACTTACTTCCATTACAGGATATGGCTCTTCAAGTGTATAGTATCCTGTATGATCTCCAAAAGGACCTTCTATCTTCATCTCACTAGGATCTACCCAACCCTCAATAACATAATCAACATCTTTTGGAATATAGAGAGGAGTTGTGAGTGATTTTACAAGCTGTGCAGGAGTTTTTGTAATCAATCCATACATAAGTAACTCATTCACACCATACGGAAGTGGTGCTGTTGCACACCAAGTATAAAGTGGATCGCCTCCAATAGCAATAGAGACAGGCATTTTTTCACCTGCTTTTTGATACTGATCAAAAAAATGTGAACTATCCTTATGAATTTGCCAATGCATTCCTAAATGGTTTTTATCATATACCTGTAATCTGTACATTCCAAGGTTTACCATAGCTCCATCAAGTGACTGTGTATAGACCTGCCCCATAGTGATAAATGGTCCGCCATCCTGTTCCCAGGTAGTAAGAACTGGCATATTATAAAGATCAACTTCATCTTCTAAATATTTTATCTGTTGACATTCACCCTCAGCCTTCAAACGCTTTGGAAAGATATTCTTGAGTGAAAAAAGCTCACTCGCCATTGAGATTTTTTCCATAATACCACTTGGTGGTTTCATATGAAGCAACTTGGTAATCTCATCAGCAACTGACTCTATCGTTCTACCAAAGAGGAGTTCACAACGCTTATATGAACCAAAAACATTCATCATAACAGGCTCTTCAAACTTTCTTCCTGTTTTACTATCAACTACATTTATAAAGAGAAGCGCTTTACCACCATCCTTTTTTTTCACCTCTGCATAAGCAATATGAGGAATCTCAAGATAGATATCAAGTTCTTCATCTATCGTACGTAGCTCATTATGTTCTTTTAAAAGATTTATCGTTTTTTTCACTGTTATAACCTTTGTGGCATTTCATCTTTAAAAGCTGTTTTCTCAGCTTCTGCAAGTAGTTCAAGCGCACCTTCAGCTATCATTACTTCTGCCATTTCTCTACCAAGCTTTTCACTTGCTTCTACACTAATAACAGCACGTTCTTGCATAATTTTTGATGCATCAGGGTATCCAAGCATCGTACGAAAAATTATATTTTCTCCATCTCTTACTGCATTACAAGCAACTGGAGCAGAACACCCTGCTCCAATTTTTGCAATAAAATCACGCTCGATTTTTGTACAGAGATATGTTGTTTCATCATTAAGCATCATTGCTATCTCACGTAACTTATCATTACCTTGTACTATCTCAATTCCAAGTGCAGCCTGTCCCATTGGTGGTATCATCATATCAAGAGAGAGTTTTTCTACATGAGGAATATCTTTAAGTAAATCAAGCCTATTCAGACCAATAAAAGCTAGAATGATTGCATCATACTGACCCTCTTTAAGCTTTCTCAAACGGGTATTTACATTTCCTCTCAAATCTTTGAGTTTAAGATCAGGACGAACCTTTAAGAGCTGCATACGACGACGAAGACTTGTAGTTCCTACTACTGCACCCTGTGGTAAATCTACTAATGAAGTGTAATTATGAGAGAGAAAAACATCACTCTGATCTTGGCGCTGCGTGATTGCAACAAGTTCAAGCCCCTCTGGAATATATGTAGGTACATCTTTTAAAGAATGTACTGCCATATCAGCCTCACCTGCAAGCATTGCATCTTCAAGCTCTTTAGTAAAGTGACCTTTTCCACCGATAAGTGCAAGTGGTTTGTCTAAAACCTTATCTCCATTACTGACAATTTTATTGAGTTCAACTTCGATTTCAGGGTATGCTGCTTCTACTCTTGCTTTTATATGATATGCCTGCCACAATGCAAGATCAGAAACTCTTGTTGCAATTCTTAATTTTTTCATTACTTAACTTTCAGATATTTTTTCTTAGTTTTATCCACTTCTCCATCCAAGTAGAGTGTTGGTGTTCCATTAACCATTAATGCATTTGCTATATCTATATCATGTTTTATCTGTTCTTGTACAGCTTTTGTTTTAAGATCTTCCGGTGTAATTTTTGTTCCTTCTGCCTTATTAAATGCAGCAAGAATTTTTTTAACATTATGCTCACGTGGATTTACTTTGACTTTATAAAGATTTTCAACAACATTTTTGTGACCTTGCAACTCTGCAGCTGCAGCAGCTTGAACTAATGTAACAGAAGCAGGGTGAAGACGCTCTAATGGAAAATGGTAATAGTATACAGCAAATTTTTTAGGATGTTTTTTTAAATCTTTTAAAGCTCCAGGAACAAATCCTTTACAAAATGGACAAAGTGGATCTGAGAAAATAGCAATTTTATGCTTTGCATCAGGATTTCCAAGAATAAGATTCTCTTTTGTATAAAATCCATCTTTGAATGGAGGCTTAACTAACTCTGTTAAATTCTCTCCTGTTTGCATATCTGTCAGCTCTTTAGTAATCAGAGTTCCATTTGAAAACCAAATCATTCTCTGCTTTAAAAGTTTTTTCGGTTGACTTTTAAGATAAGCTTCAACATCTACAATATATGCAGTCCAACCTTTATATTTTGGAAGCACAATTTCATCAGAAACCTTTACATCAATAGACTTGAGTCTAGGATTTTCCATAAATTTATCATCTAAAAAATCTTCTACTTTATCACTTGCACTACTTGCATAAACAAAACTACTTAAGAGTAGTGTCGTGCTCAATAATTTCAACATCAATGACATCATCATCCTTTTTATGTTTTATATTGTCACCCTCAAATGGAGTGTTACAATTTCCTGATTTTACATGATAACGGTTAACAATCATACTCGTAATGACACTAAACTGTAACAATAGACCAATAATATCTGTTAAAAAACCAGGGATTATTAGAAGTATTGCCCCAATAAGTGTAAAAAGATTTAATCTTTGAAACTCTTCAAGATCAATACAGCTAAATGAAACAGCTCTCATATTTTCTGCAAGTGTAGAACGAAAATTTACAAGAATTGAGATACCAATAAAAGCACTTAAGATAATCTCAAAAAATGTAGCTAGTCCACCTATGGCAGAAGATATATTAACAGAGACTAAAACTTCTAAAAAAAGGTAAATTATAAAGTAAATCATCTACAGAATTTCCATGATTTTTGCATAGATATCATCAGCAGAGACCAAGATCTTTTGAGTTGTCTGGCGATCATATATCTGCACAGCTCCATTTGCAAGCTCTTTACCGATAATTATCGTATATGGAAAACCGATAAGCTCTGCATCTTTCATCTTAAAGCCAAATCTCTCTTTTCTGTCATCAAGCATCACTTCGACACCTGACTCTTGCAGTTGTCCATAGAGCTTCTCACCAAGTTCAACCTGTGCTTCATCTTTGATGTTACTTATCATAATATTTACCATATATGGAGCTGTTGCTTTTGTCCATATACATCCGTTCTCATCGTGATGCTGTTCAATCACAGCAGCAACAAGACGACTCACAC
>Ga0256843_1002273_pt1 | contig 14189 bp, 10 predicted proteins | sample AlvinellametaG_FD_191572 | JGI IMG/M metagenome (GOLD analysis project Ga0256843, IMG submission 191572) | Pompeii worm associated microbial communities from hydrothermal vent at the East Pacific Rise, Pacific Ocean - Alvinella | ecosystem: Host-associated > Annelida > Integument > Unclassified ... | reverse complement strand
AAACTGATGGATAGAATAAGGGTTACATGTAGAGGTTTGCACATCTATACGATGTCCCCACACACCTCGTAAGGCTACATAGGGCTCATCTAAAATATTTTTATAAGCACCCGTTGCCAAAACAACCTCTTTGGCATGATGAACACCATTTATACACCACTTATTTTCCTCATATACAAGTGAAGTCACCTCCTCTTGTGCAAAAGTTGCTCCCTTTGCCATCTCTTGACACATTTTAGGCGCATCAACCACCCCTGCATCTATAGAAACATATTCTCTTTGTTGCGCTGTTTGTGAAAGCTTTGAGAGGATCTCTTGGGAAGGTGTCAAAAGGGGAAGTGATGTTTTTTCTTTATAGACTCTAAGAAGAGTATCATCTTTTTCATCTTTGGCTACATGTAAGAGTTGTGCTTGGGTAAAATGTTGAGGAAAATGGTGTGCATAATACTCCATAGAGTATAAAAATGCTCTATGAAGAATCTCTTTAAGCTCCCCTGCTTTGGAAAACTTTGGTGATATAAAAGCTCCAGCAGCACCACTGCCACCAGAAGCTATACCCTCTTTGTCTACAAGTAAAACAGACTTACCAGCTTGTGTCATCTCATACACAACACTACATCCGTTAATACCTGCGCCGATGACGGCTATATCATACATAAGAGTTATATGCTCACTTTTGCAATATCTGCAAACTCTAAGATACTTTTATAGATAGAAGCAACAAGCGCTTTACGATTGTTTTTCAATGCTTCATCTTCGGCATTAACCATAACATTTTCAAAGAAAGCATCAAGTTGAGGTTTTAAACCTAAAAGTGCATCAAGTTTCTCTTCTAAGTTTGCATACTCTTTAGAGATAACCTCTTTGTAGGCACTGTAAAGTGCTTTTTCTGCATCTTCTTGAAGTAAAGATTCCTCTACATGTAAGCTTTTTGAAAGATCCATATCTTTTGTGATATTTGCTACCCTTTTAAAAGTAGATGTTACATCACCAAACCCTTCTGAGTTTGCCAAGTTATCTAAAATCTCTATTTTTTGACCAAGTGCAAGAAGTTCTCTTTCGCCAGAAGCAAGAACAGCTTCTATGATAGAAGGGTTCACTTTATAGTAGCGTTTGATACGCTCTAAAATAAACGCTTCAAGTTTCTCAAAATCTATACCATCATAGTTTTGTGCCAACTCTTGAAGATCTTTTTGAATATCAAATTTAAAACCAAATTTATTAACAATTCTCACCAAACCATTCACTGCACGACGCAATGCAAATGGGTCACGAGAGCCTGTTGGAATCTCATTAATACTAAAGAGTGCTAAGAGTGTATCGAGTTTTAAACTCATAGCAACAATGGCACTTAATGGTGTTGATGGTAAAGGACTCTCTTCACCCTCAGGGAGATACTGCTCTTTAATTGCTAGAGCAACAGCTTCACTCTCACCAGCTTTAAGTGTATAGTAGTACCCCATAATTCCCTGAAGCTCTGTAAATTCATACACCATCTCACTCATAAGGTCAGCTTTTGCAAGCTCTACAGCCCTTTGTAAATCCTCTTTATTTGCATCTATAGCAAACTTGTCAAAAAGTAAAGAAGCTATCTTCGCTTCTCTTTGGATTTTATCAGCAACACTGCCAAGCCCTTTGAAGAAAGTGATTTTTTCAAGACCTTGTGTACTTAAACCGTTTTTGAGGTCATTTTCCCAAAAGAAAAGTCCATCAGCAAGACGAGGACGAAGGACTCTTTCGTTTCCTGCTATCACCTCTGAAAAATCATCTGTAAGTGCATTGGAAACAACAACAAATTTGTTCACAAGTTTCCCATCTTTAAACACAGGGAAATAGCGTTGATGCTCTTTCATAGATGTGATGATAACTTCAGGTGGTAACTCTAAAAACTTCTCATCAAAAGAGCCTAAAAGTGCTGTTGGATTTTCAGTAATGGCAACCACTTCAGCAAAAAGGTCTTCATCAATCTCAACATTGACACTATGTTCTTTTTCTATGTTTTGAATATCGTTTTTAATTTTTAAAGCACGCATATCTTGAAAAAGTGTGACACCACCATTTTTAAGTGTTTCAAAATAACTTTTTATATCTGCAACTTCCAAAGCATCAAAATTTGCAATGCGATGTACAAAAGTTTTCTTTGCACTTGCAACGCCATAAAGGTTCATAGGTACAAGTTCATCACCAAGCTGTACATTTATCCAGCGAATAGGACGGATGAAACTCTCTTGTAAGCTTCCCCAACGCATAGATTTTCCAAACTCAAGAGACTTTAACCATGTGTTGATAATCTCAGGTAAAAGTGTAGCACTTTTTTGCCCTTTGACATCTTTTTTATAGTAAAGTACCTCTTTACCATTTTTCTCTGCTGTGCTAAGCTCCTCTAAAGAAACGCCACACTTTTTTGCAAAGCCGTGTGCTGCTTTTGTTGCTTCACCATCTTTGTATGCCACAGCAAGTGGTGCACCAAAAAACTCTTCAACACTATCTTCTTGTGCTGTTGCAAACTCTGCATGGTAAATAACTAGACGACGAGGTGTATAGTAAAACTCAAACTCACTGATAAGGTTATGCTTTTCTAAAATAGCAAGATATTTTTTTTCTATATTTTGTAACTCTTTTAGTAGTGGAATCGCAGGAAGCTCTTCAACACCAATCTCAATCAATAATGGTTTAAACATAGTAAGACTCTTTATATATAAATTAACGCGATTGTAACCATTTCTTCGTTAAAAACTTGTAAAATTACTTTTAAATTAAACTTAAACAAGACAAATATACTCCTGTTTATGAGAATACTAAAGTTTTTAAAGCTACAATACGGCAATTAAACTTAAACAAAAAGGATTTAAAATGCCAAAAATTAACAAATATGTTGATATTGACACAGTAGAAAGAGAAGCAAAAAAAGATTTAATCGATCGTCATTCACCATTTATTACAGTAGAGGGTGTTGCTAAAAAAGGTGAGACTCTTAAAGTAAATGTAAAAATGGGGAACGAATATACTCACCCAGATGATTTCGATCACTATATCGAGTCTATCACACTTTTTAATGGTGACACTAAACTTGCTATGGCTACTTTTGTACCTGGTACTTTAGGAAATGAAAAATCTCATGCTGAAGTTACTTTTACTATCCGTCCAATGGGTAAAAAACTTAACTTAGTAGCTCATGGTTACTGTACTAAACACGGTATTTGGGAATCAACTCCAGTTATTGTAGAAGTTACTGAGTAGTATTTTCTTCCTCTAAAGCCCTTTTGTAAGGGCTTTCTTACTTTACATCCTCTATGACAAGAGGTTTATATCCAAAATAAAATTTATCATTTAACTCCACTGAACCATATGAAACTTGAAAGTGTTGAGGATTCTCTTTCTCTTTTGAAATCACTTGTAGATAATAAGTTCCTGATGTAAGTACAATATTTTTCTGATAACTTAATGTTGTAAGATTATCTTCTTCAAAGATTTTTGTAGAAAGATTGTTATCATAAAGGGTAACATCATAAACGATAGGATCATTTTCAAAATCTATAGATTCCTCCCATGAGATGTTGAGTTGGTGTGATGTTGAGTTATAGTCTATGTATTGATGAAAAGGCATAGGGGAGCCCATAACAGATTCAAAAAGTTTTATATGTTGGTCTATATCATCACTCAGCATTGCAGTAGATTCCTGCCATGCTTCAAGAGAGTTATGTTCTGAATCTGGAAGTACAAGTTGGAAAGGTAAAACAATATCTTTGTATTTATCTACAATAGATTCTATTCTTTGAGGAGTGACATATTTTTGTCGTAATTCATAGGCTCTATTGTAAACATCTTCTCTATTTTTTCTTTTTTGAAAAAATCTTTTTTGAAGCATTGATCGCCACCATACGGAGATTCCATAATCTGCTCGTGAGAGATATTGCGTTGTTGACCATGCTCCATCATAATCCCAAGGAAGAAAATAAAAAACATCACTATATTCTGGGTTGTAAAGATAGTAATTATGTTGTATGGTATCTTTATCGTTAACAACAAGGTCAAATGCTAACCAAGTGATAAAGTTTTCTCTGTTAAAATAGTGTTTAATGACATCGTCTATATCCTCAGATGAATTAATAGCATCAATCATCTCTAAAAGCTTCGTATGATTGTGACCATTTTTAATTTCAAGAATCTGATTAAAAAGATCAGGGTATAAAGGTTCCCCTTTCTCATCAAGTGTTAACTCATGTGTTTTCTCGAAGAAAAACTCATTGGCATTGTAGAGTTTATCTTCAGGATTCCATCCTCGACGCACTAAAAACTCTTTTCGTATACTTTCTGGTTGGTTAAACAGTCCATAATCTACATCATTGATAAAAAGATGCCAATATTGTACTTTTAATCCTAAAATATCAGGTACATCTTTAAGAAGTTCCATAGCTACTTTATTTTTTAGTCGTGATTTATCAGAGGATGATTTGGTTAAGCCAAATTTTCTTTCTCCATTGTAAAGATTGGTTTTTGAATCAAGTTTTATACTGTAAGATTTTTGTGCACTTGTTCGTGAGTAATCCCCTTTTATTTTTAAAACTGCATTGGGTTTATGGTCTGAAGAGTTGAAATCTGGCATCTCAACATATACATGTAAAGTAGGTTCATAATCATCATTAGGAATAAGGTCATGGTCAACATCTTCAAGTGTACATGGACGAGGAGGAGCATTGAGGTCATCATAAGGTGCACATAAATATTCATTAGGTGTAGGGATATATACCCTCATCTCAAGAGCTTCTATCTTTTCAGATGCAAACCAAGAATCGTTATCATCAATAGTACCAACCACAGAGGGTTGATGTACTACATTGTTATAGTTGTCGCAACTTGTAAGAAATGCTATTAAAAATAGTGTAAAAAAAGTCATTCTTTTCATCCTCTTTGTGGTAGAAGAAAAGTATAGCATAAAAAATTTTATGAAGTTATTTTGCTTTTGGTCGAAATGCTTTGATAACCTCTTCATTTGTTTCTATATAGGGACCTTCTATTAAGTCTATACAGTATGGAACAGCTGGAAAAACTGCATCAAGACATTCTCGTATAGATTTTGGTTTTCCAGGAAGATTGATAATTAAAGAGTTTCCTCGTATACCTGCTGTTTGTCGTGAAAGAATAGCCGTTGGTACATATTGTAAACTCACTTGACGCATAAGTTCACCAAAACCCGGCATCATTTTATCACATACATTTTCTGTTGCTTCTGGTGTTACATCACGAAGTGCTGGACCTGTTCCACCTGTTGTGACTACAAGGCAACATCCTGCATCATCACAAAGTTCTTTCATCGTAGCTTCTAAAACATCTTGTTCATCAGGAATACATCTATAAACAATCTCAAATTCACTTTTAAGATAATCTTTCATTGTATCTTGAATAGCTACACCTGAAATATCTTCATAAATCCCTTTACTCGCTCTATCACTTGCTGTTATAACACCTATTTTTATATTTGCCATTTTTTTCCTTTTATTTGATTTGTAACATATGGTTTGCATCTTTTATGTAAATAACAGTTGCAACCTCTTTAAAAAAAGTTCTTGCTTTGTGTGTATTGATAATGTTGTCACACCCACCGAGATACACTTCTATACTAATTCCAGCCATTGAAAGCTTTTGCATATCTTCTAAAGACCATTGAAAAAAAAGCAACTCTTTGAGTGCTTCTATGGTTGTAGGAGCTTCCTCTATGTCAAGGGTTTCATAGGGGGCAAAACAGAGTTTACGAAACTCTTGCAAATAACTTTTTGGTGAGCGTCTATACCCCATGAGTTGCAATTTTTTAAACTTTTCATCCTCTTCTTGAAAAAAAACAGGAGAAAAAAGTTGGAGTTTATCAACTCGTTTGCCCTGTTTTGTTTTTTTTATAGTTTCTTGAAATGCTTTGATAGTTCCATAACTAAAACCAGCAATACATAATGCACTTTCATCAAGAAATTCTTGAAAAAAATGCTCTTCATTTTGCATGGAAAAACCATTATGAAACTGCATTAAGACACCTTTGTACCTCTGCTTTTGTAATACTTTCTTTTTCTAAAAGTATTTTTTCAATCTCGTCCATAACATCCATTAAGGAGTTGATTTGTTGATAGCATGTTTCATACAAACGAGTTAATGTTTTTGCTGCTTCTGTTTCATCTGCCAAAAGTTGTGTTCCCATTCCATAGTCATAACACATTTTTTTGACAATCTCTTTAGCCTCTTCTAAATCATACTGGACACTGTTTGCGTGTTCGTTGTAGCGAATATCACAAGCAACCATTCCAGCTAAAAGCATTTGTACTCGTGCTTCAAGTTCCCCTTTTACAAAAGGCTCATTTGTTGTTGGTGTAAGTTTTTCATTTGTAAGCATAAGCTTTTCAAAAGGCAAATCAAAATAAGTAGCAACAAGTACTTTACCAGCTTGATAAGTAATACGAAAACTTTTTTGTCTTTCATTAAGCATTTGTAATTTTTTCTTTCCAAACATCACTTTGTCTTTGACTTGTTCAAAATGTTCAAACCTTACATGTAAGTCATTTTCTCTAAGGGCTAAAAGTGCTGCTTCATTGACAAGAGCAGCTAATGCTGCACCATTAAAGCCTACAGTCATACTTGCTATTTTGGCTGTATCTACCTGAGAAGGAATTTTAGAAAGATATTTTAGTAAAATAGATTCTCTTTCTTTAATGGTTGGTAGTTCTACAAAGATGCGTCTGTCAAATCTTCCTGCTCTTAAAAGTGCACTGTCAAGTACATCAATTTTATTGGTTGCAGCTACAACGATAACACTGCTAGAAGCTTCAAATCCATCCATCTCTGTTAAGAGTTGATTGAGTGTTGCTTCTCTTTCATCATTACGGTTTCCATCGCGTTTTTTTCCAACAGCATCTATCTCATCTATAAAGATGATACTTGGAGCATTTTTCTTTGCAGCTGCAAAAAGTTCATGGACTCTTTTTGCACCCATACCAACATAGATCTGAACAAAAGAAGCTCCACTTTGGTAATAAAATGGTACATCGGCTGCATTGGCAACAGCTTTTGCTATCATCGTTTTTCCTACACCGGGAGGGCCTACAAGTAAAACACCACGAGGAAGTCTTGCACCAAAGTTTTTGTATCGTTTTGGGTGACGCATAAAGTCTATAATCTCTTCAAGTTCTACCTTAACATCATCAATACCTCCTATATCTTCAAAGCTTACATCACTTTTTATAGCTTCTACAGGAGCATTAAGCTCTGCTTGAAAATTTCCTTGTTGTGTTTGGAGAGTATTGTGTTGTTCATCATGAGGTTTGTAGATTTTTTTCAGAAGAGGATAGAGTAATGAAAGAACTGCTAGAAAAAGGATAAAAAAGAGTATATACACAAGAACACTTGTCTCTTTGACTTCTACTTTATAATGAACAAACATTTTTGGCCGTACTTGTGAGGAAGCTATTTTATAAAGTTTATTTTTTGTTTGGAGATAAACATACTTTTTAGAAACGATTACTTTTGTTACTTTTTTTTCGTTTAAAAGTTGTGTTGCTTTTTGAAGAGTGAGAGCATCGGCTCTATCTCGAAGCATTGCAAATAAAATAAGTGCTATGACAATAGATGCTGATACAAAAAGTGCTATACGGTTTCCGTTAGATTCTGGCATAGTTTTTATCCTTTTTTACATCATAGTTTGTTATTTCTACCCAATTACCTAAAAGATCCTCCTGAGATTCAATAACAATCTTGTTAAAATGTTGATCAAATCCATGGTAAAGTCCATCTTTGTAAGATTCTACAAGAACCTCCAATGGATGTGTGACATTTTTTCTAAAATTATAGTTTTTTTCTTCAACAAGGTGTTGGATCTCATGGAGTCTTTGTTTTGCAAGTGTACCATTGATTTCAGGTTTCATATGTGCTGCTGGTGTACCATCTCTTTTAGAGTATGTAAATGCATGGAGATGGGTAAGAGGTAATGCTTTTGCATTTTCCATAGCTTCTGCCCAAAGCTCTTCACTCTCCCCTGGAAAACCAGTGATAAAATCAGTACCTATTGCATACCCTTTTTCAGCTAAAAACTCAAAAAGTTCTCTATCTTGTCTATAAACATTGCGTCTGTTCATGAGTTTAAGCATCTTAGGAGAGGTGTGTTGCAGGGCGATGTGCATATGCTTTTCCATCCATGGCTCATCTAAAATCTCTTTAAACTCATCTCCTATTTGAATAGGTTCTACACTCCCAAGTCGAATGCGTCTGACACCTCGAATCATTGAGAGTTTTTTCATTAAAGATGCTAAAGATGTTTTTGTGTCTTGTCCATAAGAACCCACATTGGTTCCCGTGAGTATAAACTCCCCAAAACCATTAGACGCAAGTCGTTTTATCTGTTCTAAAATGCGTGTTTCATCCATACTTCGTGCATCACCACGCACAAAAGGGATAATACAGTAAGAACAACGAAAACTACACCCCTCTTGTATTTTGATAAATGCCCTACTCTTACCTACAAATTCATCTACTACCATACTGTCTATATGGTTTAAATCACCTTTTTCATAAAAAGGTTTTTCTTGGCTTAAAAGTGTATCTATTTTTTCCTTTTCACTTTGTCCAAAAACACCATAGATTCTATTTTGTTTTAAAAGAGATTCCCCTTTTGTATGGGCTCCACACCCTGTTAAAAAGATTTTTGCATTGGGATTTGTTTTTTCTACATGTGAGATATAGGAACGAACATGAGTATCGGCTCCATTTGTAACTGTGCAGGAGTTAATAACTATCATATCTGCTTGAGATTCCTCTTGTGTGATAGTGTACTCTTTGAGAGCACTCATCATCACTTGTGAATCATAAAGATTTGTTCGACATCCAAAGGTTTTAAAATATACTTTTTTTTTCATTATACCATCTCTAGTTTATGGGAGGCTGCCTCTTGTGAACGCATAGATACATGTAAGTTTTGTGTAGGGTATGCTATGACAATATCATCCTCTTTTTTAAAAGCATCAAGTATCTCTGCTGAGATTGTGCTTCGTAGTGTAAGTGTTCCATAGGCATTTGTAAGGTACCAAGCTTCTATATCTATCCCCTGTGGTTCAATAAATGAATAGATTCTAGGTTCAACATTTGTATTTTTTAAAGAGTAGTGTTGTCTTAACTTGTTAAGTTGTTTTCTTGTAATATCAGTATACCCTTTTGAATATTTTTTTGTTATCTCTTTGACAATATGCATCGCTTTTTTATGATTTGAATCAAATGTAATACTGATTTTAATACCATCCCAAACAGTTTTTAGAGAGTTGTGGGTGTAGTTAGCAATCATATGGGTAAAAATGTAGTTATTTGGTACAAATATAATACGACCAGCACGACGATTATGCATAATAGATGTGAGTGTAATATCTTCTAAAACAGTCATACGAAGAAGAGAAATATCTAAAACATCACCTACATATTTCATTCCATTCATATCGACACGAATTCTATCACCAACATGAATACTACCTCCAAAAACAATAACAAGCCATCCTAGCATACTCATAAACCAGTCTTTCATTGCAATGGCGATACCAGCTGATGCAAATCCTAAAATAGTAACAAGATATCCTGCATTTTCTATATAATTGAAAAATAAAATCATTAAAATAATAGTAAAGTTGGTAAAGGTTAAAATTTTATTTGCCATATAGAAGCGTTCATTATCTGTAATATATCGCTTAACAATGAGTTTAAGTAAAAAGAAAGTGATAAAGACAAAAAGGATAATACTTCCTATTTTTATGAGTCCATATATTTGTGTTTCAATCCCTTTGTTTATGTTTATTTCAGATACATCTAGTCTTTTTTGATAGACATTGAGAGTAACTTCCATAGTATCAAGTGCTCGTTTGAAAGTACTTAATTCTATCTGCTTTTGTTTTAAAATTTTTGCATATTTTCCTGTTGTGTCAAGTAGTGCAAGTTTTTTATAAATCTCATTCTCTTTTCTCAGGAGTTTGATGAGGTTGGCAAGATTCTCTTTTTTCTTTTTGTAGTCCTCAAAATTGGCATTGAGTTTTTTTATGAGTGAGAGTCCTGTAAAAATATCAAAAGGGTTTTCTATTTTTGTAATTGTATCAATTTTTGGAGGTGTGATAAGTTCAGAGAATGGTGAGTTGCTCTCCCCTTTGAGTTTGTCTATTTGTGATGCTAAAATAGATTCTTTAGAGATGAGGGCATTTAGTTCATCTCTATCTCCTGCTGTTTTTGCATTTTTTGAGAGATATTGTATCCGTTTTCTAATATTGTCTAAATTTTTTTTGACATCTAAAGAGGTTAAGTAGGAAGCATACGATTTAATCCACATATTTTCTTCGGAGATGTCAGCTTCTATTGTGGCAAGCATATTTTCATATTTGGCTATTTTATGGTGTCGTATACGCGCTTCTCTGTCTTTTTTGAGTTGTATCTCTCTTTGTTTTTTTTGAAAAGCTTCGAGTGCTTTTTGTTGTGCAATAGCTTCTACCTGTTCTTTGGTCAGATTTTGCTCAGTTTCTCTAAGTGTTGTATTGTCCTCAGCATAAATAACAGAATGACAAAGAAGGGTAAGTGCGAGTCCTACAAAGAGTGTTTTCATCCATCAACCTCAAACTCTTTGAGAACATCTAAAAGAAGTTCTTTGGAACATTCATCTGTGATTTTTACACCACCAATACCAACGGGAATAATAAAAGTTATGGAGTTGTCTGAACTTTTTTTATCTAAAAAGAATGCTTCATAAAACGAATGAATATCATCAATCTCATATGAAGTAGGAAGGTTGTACTTTTCTAAAAGTTTTTCAACTCTTTGTGCTTCCTCCTTTTGCATAAGTCCCATTTTAACAGCCAGAGTATTTGCCATCACCATTCCAATAGCAACAGCTTCTCCATGAAGATATTTTTTGTATTTAGTTTCATTTTCTATAACATGTCCAAAAGTATGTCCATAGTTAAGTGCTGCGCGTAATCCATGCTCTTTTTCATCTTGTGCGACAACATCAGCTTTTGTTTGTACAGCCTGTTTGATGGCTTCTTGGAGTATTTTTGTATCATGTAGATCAGCAGTTTCTAAAAAGTGAAAGAACTCTTGGTTAAAAGTTACTGCCATTTTAACAATCTCAGCAACGCCAGCACCAAATTCACGCGATGGTAATGTCTCTAAAAATGATGGGTCTATATATACAGCTCGAGGTTGATGAAAAGCACCAATGAGATTTTTACCATAGCTGTTATTCATACCTGTTTTTCCACCAACACTAGCATCAACTTGCGATAAAAGTGTTGTAGGGATTTGAACAAAGTCTATACCTCTTTGGTAGATGCTTGCAACATAACCTGTCATATCTCCAATAACTCCACCACCAAAGGCTATAAGAAGTGATTTACGGTTAAAACGGTGGTTAAAAAGAGATTCTAAGATGGTATCAACCGAAGCTTGGTTTTTATACTCTTCACCATCTGGTACAGTGATGATATAAAGCTCTTTTGCTGTAATTTTAGAAAGAAGTTTTGCAAGATGAAGTCCTGCAACTTTGGGGTTGGTAACAATAGCCACCTTTGTATCAAAATGCACTTGTGGCATCGTGTCTATTGTTATATCATATGAGTTGTCTACAGTTTTTTTCAGTGGTATATGTACTTGCATTATTTATCCAAAAATTATAAGGTTTTTAGATAATACTTTATTTTTACTAAAAAACGGCTAAATCATAGTTGAACAGGTAAAAATATTTGATGATAGTCATCAAGTTTAAAATAGAGTTTTTCACTATCTGTTGAAAAAAGAGCATACATTTTTCTATTTGTTAATTTTTGGGTAAAAGGGAGTATGTGTATGAAGTTTTCTCTCTTTTTTAACAATGTTATAGGATTTTCTTCATCTTGAAATACTTTAATGGATTTAGAGAAGATGGCAGAGAGATTATAGTAGTGTTCAATCACCTGCTCTTTCTCCTCTTGATGTTCATTCATATAGTTGTGTAACTCAAGGTTGAGGTTCATCTGTTCTGAAATATCAAAGATGGTCGCTGAAACTTTTTCCAAATCTCTGTTGTCATTTAAAATGAGTACAGCATCTTTGACTGTTTCAAAGGTACGCTTTGCTAATTTTAATACGGGAATATGGGATTCATAAAGTGTTTTTCGTACATAGTAATCAGCAAACATCTCTTGTGATACAATGACTAAACCTGCGTGATATTGTTTAATATCATATAAGAAAGTCTCTTTGAGATTGATACTGTCATAATCTATCACAACATTAATTTTAAGAGTTCTACAATCTTTAATATATTCAAGTATCTCTATATTGGAAGGATTGACAACTTTTATGATAAGTTCATGATGAAATTTTTCATGGATAAAAATAGCTTTACTTACTATATCTTTGATAGTATTGTGTTTGACAATATTCATATCAATATAGAGTAAAATATTTGTTCCATAAGGTTCAGGAAACTGTCCCAACTCCCTTTTAATGGCTTTGTAGACAGATTTTAAAACAGCAGGTTCGCCTACAAGAAGGAGTAAGTCGTTTGGATGTATCATTTTTCTTTTTGATGGTATAACAAGTTCTCTGTTTCTATAGATAGCAACTATACGCCAGTTTTTTTGTTCAATCACCCCTATATGCTTATAAACAAAGGAACTTCCAAAAGGGACAAGCACTTCCATAATCTCACCCTCACCTATACCCACATTTTGAGCGATTACAGGAACATTTGGAAGAAAATCTAAAAGACGAGATGATAAAATATCTTGTGCATTGACAAGTACAACATTGGCATCTTCATTCTCCATACCCCATTGGTCAAGAACTATTACTCTTAATTGTTTTTTGACAGTTCGAATATTTTTGAGAGTATTATCTACATCTATTTGAGAATCAAGAGCAACAATGACTTGAATAAACTCCATTTTGAGTAAATTGGAAAGTTTATAAAGGCTTGTAGGATCAAACTCATAAAATTTAAACCGTGCAGGGTTGGCATTTTGGAACTCTTTTGGTTTTGGTTGTATAACATAATAGATATTTTCACTTGTATAGGTTTCTATTACCCGTTGAATAAACCGTTCACCGACGCTACCGTCACTAATAATAAGAATTTTTTTCATATTATACTTTTTTCACAAGTTTAACACCCATCTCAACATGGTGCGTATATGGAAATTGATCAAACAAAGCCATCGCTTCTACAGTGTGTGTTTGAGTGAGTATCTCCAAATCTCTTACAAGTGTTTCAGGGTTACATGAGATATAAAGTATATGTTTATATCGTGCGCTAAATTTACAAGAATCTTCATCCATACCACTACGAGGTGGGTCAACAAAAATAGCATCTATCTCATAGTTGTTGATATCTATCTCTTTCATACGACGAAACTCTCTTACACCATCAAGAGCATCACGAAACTCCTCTACAGCCATTCGTACAAACTCTATATTTGTAATATTGTTAAGTTGCATATTTCTTTTTGCTGCATTGATAGAAGATTTTGAGATTTCAGTTGCTAGTACTTTGTTAAAAAGTGTAGCAAAAGGTATAGTGAAGTTACCAGCACCACAATAAAGTTCAAGTAAATCGCCACCAACACCTTTAAAGTGTTGCATAGCCCACCCTATCATCTTTTCATTAACTCGTGGGTTTGGTTGCGTAAAGCTGTTTTCTATATACTCAAATCTATACTCTTTATCGCTTACATGTAAGGTCTCTGTGATGTAATCTTGCCCTATCACTTTTTTTTGTTTTCTGGCACGACCTATGATATAGATGTTTAAATCTTGTGCAATTTTTTTTGCTTCTTGTTCCCATGCTTCATCAAGTTGTCTGTGGTAAAGTAAAGAGACAACGATCTCTCCACTGCTAGAGCTTAAAAAATCTGCACCAAAGAGTTTAAAATCAAGTTTATACTCTTTGATTTTTTCTAAAAGTTTTGGCATAAGTGAAGCGATATGTTCATTGACCTGAGGGCATTCATCTATAAGCACTACCCCTTTATGCTCTTGATGATTCATCGCATAAAAAATATCATCTTCAACATGCCAAATTTTAAATTCACTTCGTGCTCTATAGTGGCTTTGAGGTGATGCAAAAATATCTATGTCACCTTGATAAAAAGAGTTAAACCTCTCTTTATTTAACTGAAGTTTCTCTTGTAACTGAGCATCATATCCATGTT
>Ga0256843_1002272_pt1 | contig 14192 bp, 16 predicted proteins | sample AlvinellametaG_FD_191572 | JGI IMG/M metagenome (GOLD analysis project Ga0256843, IMG submission 191572) | Pompeii worm associated microbial communities from hydrothermal vent at the East Pacific Rise, Pacific Ocean - Alvinella | ecosystem: Host-associated > Annelida > Integument > Unclassified ... | reverse complement strand
TATTCTCATTCAAACTCCTTAGGTTTATATTTACTGCTATTAATATCAAATAGTTGTATTTTCCACTCTCTTCTTGATTTCTCATCTTTAAAAATAATACGATTTGCATCAATAGTTTGAATTTTTATAGATAAATTCATTTCATCTCCCTCTTTAAAAGTTTTTAATCTATTTTTTATTCCTTGTATATAAAAAGATGCATAATACTTTTTATCTAAAAAAATTCCTAATAACTTAAAACATTGACTCTCAATACAAAGTGTCTTATTTTTTAACTTTACCTCTATAGATTTAACTTTATCTACTATTTTTTTCTTTTTTTTAATTTTTTTCACTAATGATGATTTTATTTTCCAAAGTATATTAATAGTAAAGTTATCATCTAACTTTTTAATATAACTAAAAATAACTTTATCTAATTCTTTATTATCTTTAATTTCATAATTATGTATATAGTTTTCTTCTAAAAAAGTATTTTGATTCTTATATTCAAAAAAGACTATAAGAAGTAAGATAATAAAATACAGAAAAAGAATTTTATTATTTTTCATTTTCTCTACTCCTAAAAGCATAAACCGTAGTGTCTATATTCAAAAAATTATTTTTTCGATTTTTTCTCAAATATAAACTATTAAAAACAAATAACTTCTTTTTATCTCTTAAAGTATTTTGAAAAAAAATAAAGTCTTTTGGTCTACATTCTAAAATAAGTTTTAAACTCAAAATATCATACGTTCTATTTTTATCTATTGGGACATCCTGCCATTGAGTATTAACAATTGTGCAATGATTTTTTTTAGCATTAACTTCTAGAAGTTGTTGAAACTCCCCCATACTGGTAGAATAAGATTTCTTTTTTGAATCAAAAAAAAGATAACTATAATCTTTTGTTAGATTTATATCTAAATATTTCTTTCTATTTAAAAAAAGTTTCTTTTCTGTTAAAATACGTCCTTTTATTATAAAAATATTCTGTTCAATTTTCGAAATATCTTTTTTAAAATGAATGCTATAGTTTACATAAAAAATTAATACAACTAATAAGATGGCAATCTTTTTAGAATTCAAGGTAAAACTCCTTGAGAGACTATAGTAGCTTCATATGCTACTTTATTTTTATTTCTATTATTATATTTAATCGTAATATCTTTTAAGTTCTTTATTTTAGAAAGAATATTTAAACCTTTAATAAAATCTTCATTTGACTCCATATCAATTTTTACTCTTGAACCAAGAATCGAAAAAGATATAAAAATAAATTTTTCTTCTTTAAAAGCTTTTGAAATATTTACAAAAGTTGATACAATATCTCCATAAGGTAATTCTGTTGCTACAAAATTTTTCCACTTTTCAATTTTATTATTTTCAATATTAATTTGCTCTCTAATATCATCTGTCTTTATTTTGATTTTAGTATATTTTGCTTCAACTTTATCTAATTTCTTCTCAATACTTTTCATGTGATAAATCTCTAATCCCATCTTGAAAACAAGAAAAAAAGAGAGAGGATAAGCGATAGAATTAATAAGTTTTGGAAGAAATTTCTCTTTATCAAAATCAAAATTACTCCATTTATATAACTCTTGAAATTCTATATTTTCAATAAGTTCTTTTCTCTGTCTAATATAATCTTTTTTTTCAATCTCTTTATATGAATATATTCTATAGTTATTCATCTCTATAGCAATTAAATTTTCATTTTTATCATTACTAACATAAGTATTGACCAGAATACCATTTTTAATAATTAAAGTAAAAAATACATTATAGCCTTCAATCAAAATAAAACTATTTTGATTTTTCTCTTTAAAAAAATTAAAAAATAAATATGCTTCTGGTATAATAATCTTAGAATCGAATTTTCTTTCATAAAACCATATATATAAGTTTTTATCTTCTATAATAGAAGTAAAAAATGGATTTTTGTAAGGAGAGTACTTTTTATAATTTAGACGAATAAGTTCATTAGACAATTTTACTTTTTTTTTAAAAGATTTTTTAAAAAAAAAGCTATCTTCAAAAGGAAGAATATCTATAAATTTTAATAAAATAGATTCTCTATAATTCAATATAATCCTTTTTCAAATTTCAAATCATTTTACACTAATTATATATAAAAATATCTGAATTAATAAATAGAATAAGATATAGTCATATAAGGTTTATTTAATATTTTTTCAAAAGATAAAAGTGTACTTAACAGAGTTCTTCCTCGATCTTGTTCAACTTTTATTTTTATAATAAATTCTTTTGATAAAGAAAGTCCCATATAATCATCATTATATTTAGGTGCATAATTTACCCGTTTTATAAATTTTAATGGTTCCATATCTCTAAGTTCTAATATCTCATTAATTGACTTTATATCTAAACCCAATAAAAAAGATAAATAGCGTTTATTGTTTATTAACATTAAATTTATAGAAGAATCTCTACCATAGTAAATATTTTTATTAATAAAATCAAAATCTATTTTATCAAATCCCTTAATAAGCTGGAGTTCATGTATATCTTGAATAGATTTTGAATTTCTAACTTTTAGTCCCCCTTTAAACTTAGAGTAATTATTTTGTTCTGCACCGTTAATCCTTTTTAGATTATCCACATCTATCCAATCTTCAAAAGTATCTGTTAGTGATGTAACTGAATTTTCATCATAAGATAATGTATTTGCTATACTTCTACCTGAAGCATACATTATATTCACCATTCCTGATGTATCTATAAGAGAAATAGTAATATTTTTTGTTATATTATATTCTCTACCATCAACAATAATTTCACTAGGTAAAGGATAATTAGTATTCTTTAAAAGATTATTTTTAATTGAGTTAGAAGTATAATCTGCTGTAGGAATATAAAATTTTAATAGTTCTAAAATAGATTGAGCAATTATTTGACTTTGAAGCTTATTATTAAGTCCTTTGCTTAAATTTACCTCATCTTTTGCAAAACGTAATATAACAACTGTTGCAAATAGTAATGAAGCAATAATCCATAATGTAATAGAAAATGCAAAAGCTTTCTTTTTGTACATATCATTCTCCATATAGTCGTTCATAAATTTCATAATGAGAGATATTATAGTCACTCTTAATCGTTGTAAAAATTATATATTTTCTTTTATTATTAATATATTCAATCTTTATACTATTAGGAACTCTATTTTCTAAAAAAGTCATAATAGTATTTTCTATTTTATACTCAAATTTACAATCCTTAATATCCTTCCAATAAATAATTTTTTTACTATCTTCTAAAAATTCTGGTCTATTCACATCAATTCGACTATAAAGCATCTCTTCTTTATAAATTAATGTATTATCTTTACACTCAAAAGCACTTAATGTAGGAATATTATATAATGTAGGATTTAAAGAGATATATTGAAAATAATGTTTATTTCCAGTAAAAAATATATGTAATTTTTTCATAGGTTGATTAAATTGATTATAATCATCTACTACATAATGTTGCATAGACTCAATTGATGTGCGTATCTGATGGACTTTTAAAACTTCATTAAAGGTTGATTTTTTTGCTTTACTTATATTTAATAAAGCTTGTCTATAAGAGAAAAGTGCTGTACCAATTAAAAGAGTTAAAAGTAAAACAGCAATAAGGAGTTCAACTAAAGTAAATGCTTTTTTCACCTAATTAACAACCTTTTTATATCTATTAATATAGTAATCAAGAGTATAATTGTATTTGACTATTTCCAATTCTATTTTATAAAGTTGAAATAGATATATACCGTTATAACTTATAACCTCTTTACCATTATTAAAATTATAATCTTTAACTAATCCTCTTTTTTCTTGAATTAATCTACATTCTGCAATATATTCAATTCCTGACATTTCTCCACTTATTTTCTCTTTTTTAACACATATATCATTCGAAATTTTATCTTTAATAGAAAAAACTATAGAATATAATTCTTTATATCTCTCTTGCTGTTTTAATATCTGATTTAAAAATTTACTACTAGTTGTAGATAAAGAAACGACTAAAAATAGTATAAAAATAGATATCAAAACTTCTACTGTAAACATCGCTTTTTTCATTGATATAAAATTGAACCTTTTTTTGAAATACTATAATTAATATCATTCAATATTATATTTTTTTCATCTGCTTCTATAAAAGCATAAGCTTTTTTTTGATTAAAATCATGTTTATCTTCAATTTGTTTCACATAATTTTTAAACTGATTAAAGATTTTAGAACCCATAGGAACACTAACACTAAGAACAATAGTCATTAATAATAAAACAACCAATAATTCAACTAGTGTAAATCCTGACTTCATTGATTAACCTGAAATATCTGTCATACTCATCACAGCCATCATTATAGCAACAACAATAACTGCAATAAACATCCCTAAAAGAACAATAACTGCTGGTTCTAAAATAGATAAGAAACGTTTAACATCTGCTTGAAATGCTTCACTGTGTCTTCTAGAAAGTGATTTAAATATTATAGGTAAAGTTGCAGAGTTTTCTCCTACATATAATAAAGCAATATCTGTAGATGGAATAATCATACTAATAGAAAATACACTACTTAACTTTTCTCCTTTTTTTATTTCAGATAATGCATTTTTTAATAAATCTTGTAGTTCAGGAAGTAATTTAATCCGTTGGAATTGTCTTAATGCTTTATCTATTTCTAAACCACCTTTCAACATGGTACTTAATGCCCCATATAAAATAGATAGTTGAAGACTTACGATAATATCTGAAAGCTTAGGAATACGATAAAAAACACTTAACCAAGGTATAGGAAACTTTTTTAATATAAAAATTGTCCCAATAATTAAAATAATAAAAAATGTAAAAAACTCAGACATATGTGCATCAAGATACTGTCCTAAGGAGAGAACCGCATATGGAAGAGAATCTAATTTTTCAAACTCTTCAGGAGAAAAAATCGATGAAAATTTAGGAACAATGATAAAAAATATTAAAAGAGCAACAACCACACTCATAAGCATTAAAAAAATAGGATAAGCTAAAGCTTGTTTTATATCCCCTTGAATTTTTTTATGAAAAGTTAAATAGTCAAATAACTGTTCTAATCCACTTGGAATATCACCTATCTCTTCTGCTGTAGCTATAAAACTAATGGTTAAAGAGTCTACTGAAACGTGCTCTTTTTTTAAGGCATGTTCTAAAGATACAGATAAAGAAGAACCTGATTTAATCTCCATAAGCATTGATTCTAAAATAGAATGCGTAGCTTCCTTACTTGCTGTCTGTATAAGCATTTTTAATGCTTGGTCTATAGAGATACCAGCATTAGTTAAATGGTATAACTCTTCAACTAAAGCTAGAAAATCACTATTATTAAAGGCTTTCAGGTTTAACTTTCTCTCTTTTATTTTAAAATCTATAATAATAAGATTTTTGTTTCTAGCCATTTTTTCAAGGTCATTTAAAGTCCCTTGTATAGTACCATGTATCTCTTCACCTGTTGAGGTTAATGCTTTATACATTATTTGATTATTCATTGGTCAATCTTACTATTTCATCAAAAGAGATTATTCCCTCTAAAAATTTAATAACTGCATCATCCTGAAGCGTCCTATACCCTAAAGAACGAATATTATGGAAACTTAAATCTTTATCTAACTCTTTTTTAATCTGTTCATTAAATGGAATAAGTTCAATAAGAGGGACTCTTCCTTTATATCCAGTATGATTACAAGATGAACACCCAATAGGTTGACAAGGATTAAACTTCCTAGATATTTCTCTGGTTAATTCTTTAATATTATATTTTTTAATTAATTCAGAATCAATTTCAATAGGCTCTTTACATTCATTACATAGTTTTTTTGCCAATCGTTGAGCCATTAAACCAATAATTGTTGATTTTAGTAGAAAATATTCCATTCCCATATCTAACAATCTTGATACTGCACCCATCGCAGAATTTGTATGTAAAGTAGATAATACAAAGTGACCAGTAAGAGATGATTGAATAGCTATTTCTGCTGTCTCGGTATCTCTAATCTCTCCTATCATAATTACATCTGGGTCTTGTCTTAAAATTGAGCGTAATGCACTTGAGAAACTATAATCAATAGAAGATTTTACCTGAATCTGACTAATTCCTTCTAATTGGTACTCTACAGGGTCTTCTACTGTAATGATTTTAATATCTTCACTATAAATATGATTTAAACATGCATAGAGAGTGGATGTTTTACCACTTCCTGTAGGACCAGTTGTTAGTAAAATACCATTTGGTTTAACAAGTAAAGATTTTAAAAGCTCTAAATTTTTAGGATGAAAACCCATCTTATTTAAATCTAAATCTACTGATTCACTACCTAACAATCGAAGAACAAAACTCTCTCCAAATGCTGTTGGAACAGAAGAAGCACGAATATCTAACTCTTGACCAGAAAGTTTAAGTGTAATACGTCCATCTTGAGGTAATCTATTTTCAGCTATATTCATCTTTGACATAAGCTTTAATCTCGCTACAACAGCTTGTTTTAGACTTAAAGAAATTTTATCAATGGAATGGAGAGTTCCATCAATACGTAAACGAACTTTCATTCCACCTTTATAAGATTCAAAATGAATGTCAGAAGCATTTTGTTGAGCTGCTTTAGTAAAAATATTATTTACTAGTTTAATAACTGGTGCTTCAGAAGCCAACTCTTTTAAACGATCAATTTCATCTTCAAAAAGTCCTTCCTCTTCAGCTATCTGCTCTTCAAAAAGTGATTTAATTTCTCTTAGTTCTTCATCTGTGGCTAAAACTAATTCTAATTTTTTATTTAAAAGTTTTTTTAAAGTAGCTAATATATGTACTTGATATGGATTATGTGTTGCAAATTTAATGAGATATTCAGACTCACTAATAGGGTAAAGTCCATTTTCCAATAAGAATTCTGGTTGAATCTCTTCTAAAAAAATTCTTTCAACTTCCTCTTTTTTTAAAGAGGAAAAAAGTTTATATCCAAACTGTTCACTTAAAGAAGAAATAAGAACATCATCAGATATAATACCTAAATTTAAAAAAATATTACCTAATTCTCCTCCATGGTCTCGTTGAATTGAATAAGCTTGTTCTATATCCTCTTGAGTACAATGAGCATTATCAAGAAGAATATCTTCTAATCTTTTCATTATTCCCAAACAGAAATATCTGCATTTTTATCACTACCACCCTCTTTCCCATCTGCACCATAAGATAGAAGTTCATATTCATTTCCATCTTTTCCAGGATATTTATAAACATAAGGATTATCCCAAGCATCACCTTTAAGTTTTTTTGTCAAGTAGGGACCATTCCATTTTTTTAAACTTGATTTTTTTACAGATAAAACATCTAGTCCTTCTTCTGTAGTTGGATAACGACCCATATCTAAACGAAATGAATCCAATGCAGTTGATAAATTTGCCAATTGACTCTTTGTTGTTTTTCTTTGTGCATCATCTAATTTTCCAAAAATATTTGGTGCAACCATTGATGCTAAAAGAGCAATAATCATAATTACTACCAAAAGTTCAACTAATGTAAATGCATTTTTTGTTTTTTTCAATTTTTTTCCTCTATTTTTAATGAAAAGTTTTCATCTTCTAATGTTAAGTTCTCATTATAACATTTATCTAATAAAAGTTCTTTTCCCCATTTCTTTTTCATAAATCTCTGCTCTTTTTCAAATCGTTTTCTCTTCTCTATCGTATCTTCTTGCCCTCTACTTTTTGATTCATGGTGTATTAATTGAGCGTAAGGTGTCCATAAATTTCGATACCCTTTTCTTAAAACTTTTAAAGATAAATCTACATCATTATAAGCTATCTCAAGCTCTTCTTCAAAGCCACTGACTTCATCAAATACAACCTTTTTCATAACAATACAAGCAGCTGTAAGTGCTGAATAATTTTGAATAATTTTTAAACGAGAAAAATAACCATGTGAATCTTGCTCAAAATATTTATGTGCATGTCCTGCAATTCCACCAATACCTAAAATCACTCCTCCATGCTGTATTGTTCTATCAGGATAATATAATTTAGCTCCTACTATACCTATCTCTTTGCGTTGTGCATGTTGAAGCATCTCATCTAACCACCTACTATGCAATACTTCAATATCATTATTTAAAAAAGCTAAAAAAGTTCCATTTGCATATTTTACAGCATAATTATTAATCTCTGCATAATTAAAAATTTTATTATATTTTATAACTTGAATATTTTCAATACTATTTAAATATTCTAAATAAGTTAAAGCTTCAATCTGTGTTGTTTGATTATCTATAATAATAATCTCATAATTTTTATAACTACTTCTCGTTAAAATAGAATTAATACAAGTAGAAAGAAGTTCATAATTATCTTTTGTAGGAATAATTATAGAGACCAAAGGAAAAGAGATTATAGGATAAACTATCTTATAAGTATTTGGAAGAAGCCCTTTTTTTACTTGAATATTTTTATTATATGTAAAATAATCTTCTAATGCTTTCACTCCTGCATCTGTTGTATACTCTTTTGTTCCACTATCTTTTGCTGTTGAACCTTCAATACTCCTCCAATGATAAAGGATTTTAGTAACATGAGCAATTTCATCACTATTTATAAACTTTAGAGATTGTAATATCAAATCATAATCTTGAGAACCCTCATAACCTACTCTAAACCTTTTAGTTTTTTCAATAATCTCCTTCTTTATAACCATTAAATGAGAAATATAATTTTGAGAAAAAAACATATCTGGATTCCAATCAGGTTTAAAATGAGGTTCATATCGTTTACCATACTCATCTATCTTATCTTCATCACTATATATTAACTTTATATCTCTATTTTTATTAATCTCTTTCACTATCTCAAAGAGAGCGAAAGGAGCAAGAGTATCATCATGATCTAAAAAAGTAATATATTCTCCTGATGCTAAAGATAGAGCTGAGTTAGATGCTATAGAGATATGACCATTTCTTAAACGATAAATAACTTTAATATTATCTGTTTTCTCATACTCTTTTAATAACTCTATTGTTTCATTTAAGGAAGAGGCATCATCTGCGATACAGAGTTCCCAGTTTTTATAACTTTGATTTAAAACAGATTCAATTGCTTCTCTTAAATATGCTTTTTTAATATTGTATATAGGTAAAATAATTGAAATTAATGGATTATAATTAAACTCTATACTGTCTTCCATATTATACTCATTTTGTTCAATCCATTTTAAATAATCATTCCTTTGATTATTTAATTTTAATATTTTGTAGTCAATATTTATACCTTTAGTTACTCCTTTTCGTCCATTATTACAATAATGCCTATAAATTTTTTTTAAAGTTATAGTAAAACCATTATAAAAAATAATAATTAAAGTTTTTTTTATTATTTTTAAACTTTTTAATATCACTTAAAATGCCTTAAGTACAACAGCTGCACCAACAGCAATTTGATATAGTATCTGTGTGATACTGGATGTGATTAAAATATTTTTACTATCTATTTTACCTAATACTAAAATAGAATCTCCTGCGTCAACATGAATGGAGGAAGAATCAGAGAAAAAATCTCCTGAACTATATTGAACAACTCTACCATTTCCCTTTATAAGAAGAATTTTATCTCTATTTGCACGCTCTCCATAACCACCACAAGCATTCACATAATCATCAAGAGTATATTTTGCTTTATATGTTAAGGCATTAGGAATATTTACTTCTCCTTGAACAACAACAATATTAGAATGCTTAGGAATAACTACTCTATCTCCTTCTTCAAGAAATATATTATCAAGATTATCTTCATCATTAATAATTACTTGTCCTAGAGGTTTCACTTCACGAGCACGTTCTATAAACTTCATAACCATTTCTGATTCTCTGTTTCTTATCGTTGCACCATCAATAGTTGTAGAAGCAGATGTAAAAACTCTTGATTCCAAATCTTTTAACATGGTTTCTATCAACTGCTTTTGAGTACTTGCTATACTTTTTCTATAAAGACGAATATTTTTAATATCAGATAATGGTGTAAAATTTATATTCTCTAAGATATCATAAAGAGATGTTCCTTTTTTAACCATTATTTTTTTTATACCTTTATGCTCCCCTATTATTTCAATCTCAAGATTATTAATATAATAATCTGAGAAAAATTTCAATTTGCTTCCTTTACTTATAATTATATTACTAATCTTATTTAAAGGATATTCTTTTGTTATCTCTTGTCCATCTTCCCATTTTGTTAACATTAAACGATTAGCAGTTGGTTTTGGCATAATAAAACGTAGAATTTCTTTAATTGTAGTTGAATTGGATAAAAGTTCAAAAATATAAGGTCGATTAACCTCTCCATTAATTTCAATGAAATTATCTACAGGATTAACAAGAATAACATCTCCATTTTTAAATTGAAACATATCTATTTCACCATGAATTAAAAACATATATAAATCTAATTTTTTAATAATACTTTTATTTCTTAGTATAGATATATTTCTATAAGAGCCTTGCCCTCGAATAATTCCTCCTGCTTTATCAATAAATTGTAAAATAGAATCTGTAGATAATCCTTTATAGAGACCAACCCTTTTAACTGAGCCAGAAACAAATACAGAAATAGGTTGATACTGTTTTAAATCTGCATAGATAAAAACATTATTTGTAAAAACCTTCTTAATTGATAACTCTATTGTACTTTTTAATTTACTATTTAAAAGACCAAGAAGATGAATTTCTCCAACTTTTGGAATAAAAATATTTCCTTGCTTATCTACAGCTAATTCAGCAGAAAATTCATATGCACCCCACATTTTTATAGATATTATATCTCCAATATTAATCAGATAATTAGGATTATAACGAAACTGTTGATTCTCTTTAAAATTACCCTGAAAAATTTCTTCACCAAAATAAGCTTTCGTAGTGTGATTAAGTTGACTATTTTCAGCACTCATTTGATTAATACTAACATCAACTGCACAAACTTTTATAATTAAGAATAAAAGTGTATATATATATTTATTCATCTCTAATCCTTATGATCTCGTATAAGAGTAATGATTAACATTATTATTCCATATAAAAAACTTAATACTATTAAAATGGAAAAACTATCTTTAATTTTATCAGGAGAACTATAACTATCAGACAGTTGTGCCTCTGTAACAATAATTAAATTTTTTGTATTTTGATTTACTAATACTTTTGTCTCTTCTAATTTTACTAAAGTCTGAATATATAATCTTTTGTTAAATTCTACTTTACTTTTTAATAGAGTAAAGTCAGACATATTTGCATTTAACTCTTTTCTACCTTTATTTCCTGTAATTTCTTTTTTAATATTTTTAATACTTTTTTTAATATACTTTATATCTTCTTCTAAAAGTTTCATCTCCGCTGTTCTCTTATTTAAATATTGCGATTTAGTATTATAAATAACTTTCTTTTGAATTAATTCACTTTCTAACCCTGCTAAAATTGTATTTTTAACCTCTATATCTATTTTTGGATCAATCGTTTTATTTCTATTTTGATAAGATAATAACTCTTCTAAAGAGTCAATAAAGAGCTGATGTTTCTCTCTCTCTTGCTTCTTTAAAAAACTTAAAATAACTTCTGTATTCTGTTTTTCAAAGAGATTAAGAACTTTTGAAGATTGAGAAATAATCTTTTTAACTATTTTTTGTGCCATAAAAGCATCTGCATGATAAAAGCCTATAGTTATAGTAGATGAACTTTCATCATAAATAATAGATAAATCTTCATTATATTTCAAAAGAATATTTTTCATACTAGAGTGAAAATAAGGAAAAATTAAATTATCATTAAGTCGATGTAGAAAATCAATTCTTTTACTTGCATAGTAAGAAGTAAGATTAAACTCTTTATTTAAAATACTAAACATATCATAAGATTTAATATAAATTCCTAATAATTTAGCATCAACCATAGATTCAGAACCAGAAGGCAAGAGTAATGAACCAAGAGGTGAAACACTCTGTTCTTGTGATAAGTCTTTAATCATAATAACACTCTGAGAATTATATTTTTCTGTCTCAATAAAGAAGATATAAAAAATACTATAAAACAATAAGGATAAAAAAAGAAATTTGAATAAAATCGCTATAAATCGCAAGTTATTCTCCTTATCTATCATATTGACAGCGATACTGCTGTTCAAGAAATTTTAAGCTTTTTGGCTTAACATTTTCATTACAAGAAACATTTTTATTAACCAAATGTTCTGTTGTTTTTAATAAATTAACCCTTGTACATCCACCATAAAAAAATATTATGATAAATAAAAAAAAATGCATATCTACTTCTCCTTAACCATTTATTACATTGTATTCATGGATAGCACTATTGATATCATCAAAATATTTCATTTTACCATTATTAATAACTATTCCAACATCACATATATCTCTAAGTGTACCCATATCATGACTAACAAGGAGAACATTACAAGTTTCAATTTTCTTCATTAATGCTTTTCTTGATTTATTTTTAAATCTTGCATCTCCAACGGAAAGGGTTTCATCAATTAATAAATAATCGAAATCAAAAGCTAAACTTAACCCAAAACTAAGTCTAGATTTCATTCCCGAAGAATAAGTTTTAATCGGCATATCAAAATAATCATTTAATTCAGAAAAGTTCTTTACAAATTCTATAATTTCCATAATCTCGTTATTAGATTTACCATATAACCGACATACAAATTTAATATTTGCTTTACCGGTCATATTTCCAACAAATCCACCACTAAGACCAAGAGGCCATGAAAAACTTTTTGCAGAATAAATTATACCTTTATCAGGAAATTCAATTTGACCTAACATTCTCATAATTGTTGATTTCCCTGTCCCATTTCTACCAAGTATCCCAATATTTTTATCTGATGGAATTACAATTGACATATCTTTTAAAATATATTTACGCCCTTGTTTAGTTTTAAATGATTTTGAAACATTTTTTAACTCTATCATGAAGATATAATCCTCTTTTCTAATTTAACGTATAGCCATAAACCACTATACAGTAAAGAGAGTGTCCATATTAGTATATAATTATAAGAAACTAAACTATCATTTAAAGCATGAAAATAGAAACCATGAATCATCTCCATAAAATGAGTTAATGGATTATATAATAACAATGATTGTAAATCCATAGGTAAAATATCTAAACTATAAAACACAGCTGAAGAAAACATTAATGCTGTTATAAAAAAACCTATTAATTTAGGTATGCTTTCAATAAAAATAGTAAATACTGCCATAAAAAGTCCAAAAGAAAAAGAAAAAATAATTAAAAAGATAAAGCCTATTGCAACCATAGTTAAGTCTTTTATATTCATATCAAAATTAAAATAAAAACCTAAAAAAACAAAGATTAAAATAATAATAGCTGTAATAAAAACTTCTACCATACTCCGTGCCACAATTGTATCTATTGGCTTAACTTGTTTATATAAAAACAATGCTTTATTTGCATTAAAAGAAGCAATTGACTTTAAAACTATATTTTTAAACATATTAAAAGCAGTGAAATTTAGAGCTAAGAAAACAGCAAAATCAAAACTACTCTCTCCTGATCCAAAAAGTACCATTTTGATAAGCACAAAAATAAAAATTTGAAAAAAAGGCTCAAAGAAAGTCCAAAACATACCCATTCTTCCAGATGAAAAACGCATACTCAACTCTCTTAAAAAAAGTGCATTTTGTACTGCAAAAAATATTTTTAATGAACTTCTATTGATCATAATCCCTATATTCCAACTTTCTAATTTGATACTATTATATAGCTAAATGCCTTAATTAATCATAACTCCAAAATAATCCATATCCAGTAATTAATCCTTTTCTTTTTAATTTCTTTAATTCTTTTTTAATTAAAGCTTCTCTAGCCACAAAGGAGAATTTAATTTTAAATTTATAATGTTTCTTATAAATATATGCTTTGTTTACATATTTTTTTAATTTTTTTAAATAATTTTTTGCTTCTTTTTCTTTAAAAAAATTTCCTATTTCAATAGATACTCTTTTCTGATAAGGATAAATATGACTTATTGCCGTATATCCTAAATTATAAATAGGTCTCAATGGAGCTTTTCCTTTTTTTGGTACAAAAGAGTTTGCAATAGATGGAACAGAAACAACCTTAATATTTACCTCTGCTACCCCTGCTCTTTTTG
>Ga0256843_1002271_pt1 | contig 14195 bp, 16 predicted proteins | sample AlvinellametaG_FD_191572 | JGI IMG/M metagenome (GOLD analysis project Ga0256843, IMG submission 191572) | Pompeii worm associated microbial communities from hydrothermal vent at the East Pacific Rise, Pacific Ocean - Alvinella | ecosystem: Host-associated > Annelida > Integument > Unclassified ... | reverse complement strand
GCCCTACAATCTCTGAGGGAGAAAATGCCGTAGCGGCAACAACCAAGATATAGCCACTGATGATATAGTAGTGGATAGGATGGCCTTTGATGATACGCCACACTCCTAAAACGATGGCAAAACCAACAGAAAAGGCAACAACCATACGCAACGTTGTTGCATCGATACGCCCGGCACTGATGCTGGCTGCTTTTTGTGCGATGACAATGAGTGCAGGCTCTGCAACGGTCGTACCAAAGCCTATCATAAAGCCAAAGATGATGATCCATGCAGTAGAACCCTTACGGGCAAACTCACTGGCAAGCCCCTCCCCGACGGGAAAGATCCCAACTTCTAGACCAAGTAAAAAGAGAGCAAGTCCTACACCGACAATGGCAAGACCAATGGCTGTTGAGAGCCAGTTTTCAGGCACGCTTTGAATGATTGCAAGCTGAAAGAACATAATGACGAGTACAATGGGTAAAAGGTCACGAAAAGACTCTTTTAACAGTTGTAAGAAAGTTTGAAAACTTAACAAATACTCCCCTTAAACATTTTTTCCTAATAATAGCAAAAGTTATACGATTTGTTGCTATACTTTTAGTATGAAAGTATTATTTATAGGTGGCATTAAGAGTGGAAAATCAAAAAGTGCCGAAGCATATATTTTAAAGCATAGCAAAAAGAAGCCCTCCTACCTTGCTACAACTGAGTTTATTGATGATGAGATGGCTACAAAGATAGCTGCACACAAGGCGAGTCGTGAGGGTAGTTTCGTAACAGTCGAAGAGGCTTTAGAGATTGCCAAAGCGGTGCGTGAGAGTAAAGAAGAGAGTGTACTTTTGGAGTGCTTGAGTATGTGGGTAAACAATATGCTCTATCATGAGAAGAGCCTTGATGATATGATAGCAGAGATAAACCGTGTACTGCTGCAAGAAAAAGATATCGTCTTTGTCATCAATGATGTCAGCTCAAGTGTTATCTCTGAGAACAAGCTTGTCAGAAAGTTTGTTGAGGCAAACGGTAAGATAGCGCAGTATGTTGCAAGTGAGTGTGATGAAGTCTATCACGTCGTCGCTGGTATCGCAACGAGAATCAAGTAATGCTGCAAAAGATAGCAAGTGGTTTTGCTCTGGCATTTTCTATGCTGAGTATTATTCCTTTCTTTAAAGTACACAACTTCTACAAGGGCATTAACGGTTATGCGGTACTTTTTTACCCGCTTGTCGGTTTTATTTTAGGGCTGCTTTTGTGGGGAGTGGCAGTTTTGCTTGAGGGGAGTGTTCCTGCTTTTCATCTTGGTGTGATCTTGTTTGGACTTTGGGTTTTGTTAACAGGAGCTTTGCATCTCGATGGTTTTGCAGACAGTGTGGATGGCTTTTTTGTCTCCAAAGAGAGAGCTTTAGAGGTGATGAAAGATGCCCACAACGGTGGTATGGGTATGCTCTTTAGTACTACTTTTTTACTGCTGAAGGCATCTTCTCTTGTGGCTTTGGGCGAGTATGCCTTGCTGCCTTTTGTTTTGATGTTCTCACGTTTTGGTGCTGTTTTGCAGATATATCTCTACCCTTACATCGGTGGGGGCATAGCAGCCTTGGCAAAAGAGGAGTTTAGCAAAGCGATGTTTTTTATAACACTACTTTATGTTGTGCTCTTTGCTCTTTTTTTTGAAACACTTTGGCTCTTTGCGCTGGGTATTGTTTTTGTGCTGTTTGTTAGTATACTGCTGCTTCGTCGCTACAATGGACTCAGTGGTGATATGTATGGCTTTAGCATTGAGCTTGTTGAGCTGCTGCTTTTAAATGCGCTTATCATTGGAGCTGCGTGAAGATAACACTTGTACGCCACGGTGAAGTAGAAGAGGCTTTTATTGGCAAGTATAACGGTCATAACGACATCGGCCTCTCACGCAGAGGCAAAAAACAGATGCAGGAGTTGGCTCACGCACTCAAAGATGAGCGCTTTGATGCTGTCTTTTCATCAGACCTTAGGCGAGCGCGTGAGAGCATAGAGCCCTTTGGCTTTGATGCAGTCATCTTTGATGCAGCATTGCGTGAGAAGTCGTGGGGCGAGCATGAGGGGCTGGGCTTTGATGCAATCATATCAAAAGGTCTTGTTTATGAGAGCTTTTCACAGTGGCTTGATGCGCTTGGTGGGGAGTCGGTAGCGGCTTATCAAGAGCGCGTGAGCCGTTTTTTTAAAAAGCTCTGCTCATGCGAATATGAAAATGTCTTTGTGATGACGCATGCGGGTGTTATACGCACACTTATGGGTCTACATAAAGGGCTTAGCCTTGAAGAGAGCTTTTCACTTGCGCTTCCCTATGGAAGTGTTGTTGTTTTTGATACAAAAAAGCAGACTTTTAGCACGGTTAAATATAAGATAGGCTAGAATGTCACTCCACAAACAAAGGACAGCTGGCCGAGTGGTCGAAGGCGCTCGCCTGGAACGCGGGTGTAGGGCAACCTACCGTGGGTTCGAATCCCACGCTGTCCACCACTTCAAAGTATGTTATAATATCCTCATGACAAAAGAACAAATACTCAACTATCTTAGCAGTGTTAAATCAAAGTACCAAAAAGAGGGTTTTGTGATTAAAGCACTTTTTGGCTCTTACTCTCGTGGTGAAGCAGATGAGAAGAGTGATGTTGATATTTTGGTAGAAGCGACGCCAGAGTTTGCTGCACGCTATGGCTTTGGAGCTATAGAGCGTATTTGTGAAATAGAAAAAGAGTTAAGTGCTGCTCTTGGTACAAAAGTAGACCTAGCAGACAGTACAGGGATGGGAAAAACTGCCAAGAAATTTATAATAGATAGAGCAATATATGTCTAAAGAGTCCATTGCTAAAGTACATCTTATAGTGGAAAAGATTGACTATATAGAACAGATAGTACAAAAAGCCGGTAGTATTACTGCTGCTCTTGAAGATGCAGTGACGCACAGACCAGCAATCTTGATGCATCTTACAGCGATAGCGGAACAGTTCAATAAACTCAAACAGTCTCACGCAGATGATATCTTAAGTGCATTTGATAATAAAGACATTAAGGGCATGTATGATGTTAGAACTTACATTGCACATGATTACGAAGGTGTGAATTTAGCTATCGTTGAATGGATCATTAGAAATGGACTTCCTAAGTTTAAAAGAGAGTGTTTTAAGCTGATAAATGAAGAGTAGGTTATAATCTTTCCCATGAAGAGCAAAATACTCGTTTTTTTACAATTTTTTATTATATTTTTAATGATTTTACCACTGGGTACTCCTCCGAAGTTTCTCTACGCAGGTTTGGCCGTTATGGCTTTTGGTGGTGTTATTGGTCTGCTTGCCATTAAAGAGCAAGGCAGTGGCAACTTCAACATCCGTCCTGACATAAAAGAGGGCTGCTCACTTGTGACTACCGGTATCTACGCCTATGTGCGTCATCCGATGTATCTCTCAGTTTTAGTTATGATGTTTGGCTTTGTGCTAATCTATCCACTTCCTTATGAGATGGTTTTGTACTTTGTGTTAGTGCTTGTGTTAGTGACAAAGATGCTCTATGAAGAGAAGCTGTGGGCTTGTCATGATACGGCTTACTTAGAGTATAAAAAGAGAGTGAAGCGTCTTATACCGTTTATATTTTAAAGAGGATAGAGAATGGATCTTATTTTTATTTTAAAGGCTATGGCTGGCCTTGTTGTTATTTTAGTGCTGTTAGTTGTGATCTTTATCTATCCGGCTAGACAAAAGCGAAAAAAGCTTCAAGAGCAAGAGAAAAAGAAAAAGAAGAGTACTCCCAAAAAGAGAGACGAGGTTCTCTCATTAGTGGAGATACGCGACATTATCAAAGATAAAAAGAGTTCAACAGACTCTCTTACAAAGGCTATTGATCTTTTGATAAAGTACCATGTAAAGATTCCGGCGAAACTTGGTATGCGGGCACATCCCGATTTTGATATATATGAAGAGATTATGTTACGATTGTGTCGTCATCCAAATACAAACAAAGATATTGTTCTGCGACTAGATCGGGCACTCCAAAAGGAGAACCCATCTTATGCAAGAGAGTTAAATAACGCACTTACCAAAGGACTAAATGCCCGAGGTATTTAGCGCTATTTTTTATGGTGAGCGTGAGACTCTTTTACAGCTTTTATAAGCTCTTTAAATCCAACATCACTAGACTCTTCGACTCTCTTAATTTCACTAAGTGCTTTTTCATCATCACCTTTTTTATGTGCATTAATAGCGGCCTGTAAGCCTTGATGTACCGTTGTATGGTGTTGTGTAATACTTGAGATAAGAGGATTCCCTTTAAGTACACTGTGTGCTGCTTCACTAAACCAGCGACCGAAGCGACAACTGTTCTCATCTGGAATAGATGGTGACTCATCATTGAAGATCGCTTTGTACGCATTGAGTTTTAGGGAGATATGGTCTATTTTACCATTACTTACATGAAGCTCATTTGTAAGATCTTCAGTGTTTGTTTTGATGTTTTCAGAGTTCTCTACTACTTTAAAGATATTCTCTTTAAATGTATGGAGAATCTCCATAACCTGACTTGTCTCATCGATGAATGTATTACTGATCTCCATCATAGAGTTAGAGTTTTGTTTAAGACCGTTAATGTTGATCTCTACCTCTTGAGTCGCTTTTTGTGTACGCTCTGCAAGTTTACGAACTTCATCAGCAACAACAGCAAAACCACGACCATGTTCACCCGCACGAGCAGCTTCAATAGCAGCATTAAGTGCAAGAAGGTTTGTCTGGTCTGAGATATCTTTAATAAGGTTGATAATCTCAGCAATAGACATAACGCTGTCATTTAGTGATGTTGAGTCATCACCTAAAGTGTTTGAGTGCTCTTGAATACGATCGATAGTAGAGACAATAGCCTCTGTCTCACTCTCAATGTTATGCATACGAGTGTTTGTTTTTGCATTGAGTTCGTTGATCTCATCAAGTGCAACAAGATTGTCTTCAATAGTAGCTTGAAGAAACTGTGTTCCACTTTCATAACTTTTTATAAGCTCATTAACAAAAGCTTTGTAGACATCATTTTCACTGTCATCTTCTGTTGTAGCCATCTGTAGAGCAGATATCTCGTTGCGTAGACGTGTATTTTCAGCTTCGAGTTCTTCTATCTTTTCTTGGTACTTTCTTTCGATTTCTTCTATCTTTTTTGCGTTGTTTCCAAACATAAGTTGTTCTCCCATTCTGTTACATCTTGATAAATTATATCATAACTATTGCAGTTTTTCAGTTAGAGGACCCTGTATTTTATCTATTTTCATTTTTTTGAGCGCTTCAAGCTCCTCCTCAGTTTTTACAAAACTGGCTATTATCTCGATACCAAGGGATTTTGTGATGACTTCAAGTGCATTCATGGACTCCTGTGTCTGATCGAGCAAGAAGGCAACATCTGCTTTTATAAAGTCAGGGTTGAGCTCTTTTAGATAGTTATAGTCTCCACACGCTCCGGTAAAGCCATTGATACCAAAGCCAAAAGAGTACTTTTTAAAGAGAGAGACATACCCTTTTACAGTAGCTGTGTTTGAGATGGCAAAGTTGTCACTCACTTCAAAGTAGAGTTTAAAGTTTATCTCTTTTGTATAGTGGGCAAAGAGCTGCTGGAGCGCTTCAAATGAGTGAGAGTCTTTTAAGAACTCATTGGAGAGACGAATGGAGACTACAGAGTTTGCAAGCTCACTGTGTCTTTTTCTCAAGAGATCTTTAAGTGCGACAAGGTAGATTTTTCCAACAAGTCCCAAGGAGATAGCCGGCCCTATAAACTCACCGTATGGAATATCTCTTTTTTGTGCATCTACTATAGTAAAGGTCATTACTTTGTGGTTGATCTTTTTGGTAGTGACATCAAGTGTTGGCCAAAATTTCAGCTGGAGGTAGTCATTGTTTATACAACGCTCTAAAATCTCACGCCACTTCTCTTTTGGAAGGGCTTCAATCTGACTCTTTTGTTCATACATATAGATGTATTTCTTCTCATCTGCTTTTGCTTTTGAGAGGGCATCATCTGCTTTTGTCAGTACCTCACTGAGTGTATTGTTTGGACGGTATCTAAAGATTCCGATGTTGATGTAGACAAGCATAGGGTCAAGCTCTTGCTCTTCTAGCAGCTCCTCAAAAGAGTCAAATATCTCACGCGCGACATGCTGTGCCATAAAACTTTCACAGTCTGGTAAGACAAGGGTAAACTCTGTACCATTAACTCTTGCAATGAGTGCCTCATCATACTCCTGCGTATGCTCTTTTAAGATATTTGCAAAGGCTAAGAAGAGTTTATCTCCATCTCTTCTTCCGAGTCGTTCATTGATATGCTCTGCACCGCTGATAGCTAAGAGTAAAACAGATCCACCCTCTATCTTTGTCTCTAGCTCTAAAAGTTCAGGAAGCTTTACCATAAGATAGCGACGGTTAAAGAGTTTTGTAACAGGGTCATTGTAGAGCAGTTCTTGATTTCTTTTAGCCGCTTCGTTGGCTTTGTTAAAGATCTCCTCTACCTTTTTGACCATAGCATTCATAGCATGCAGAACCTCTTTAAACTCTGTAGTATATGGCTCTTTTTCTTCTATGACAAACTCATTGCGCAAGATCGCCTCTGCCTGGTTTTGGATGCGTTTGAGTGGTTTTAAAATAAAGTGTAAAATAATACCAACCAGAGCCATTGCAAGTATCACTGAGATTACAAAGAGATAGAGAAGATTGATAAAGTTCTTATAAAGACCTACATATATAGAGGTAGGGTCAGAGAGAATGGTTACTTTACCTAAAAAGCTCCAGCCATCATTGACATCAGCACTTATTGGTTCTATGTGAATATCTGCAAAGTTTATAAACCATGTCGGCACACCCTCTATAGGATCATCATCGACCTGTTTATACTCAAAAGAGCCATCGGCTGATTTATACTCGATCATCTTGTAGTACCCACTGTCAAACTCAGAGTCGATGGTACTTATGACTTCGGCCTCCTCTCCCTGCGTGAGAGCGAGTTTGTTTTGGAGAGAGGAGATGTTGTTTACACTGTTTTCATAGAGTGCCTCTATCATGTCATTTTTTGCGCTTTGGTAGTTGATGTACATCACAGAGCCCAAAACAAAGATTATGATAAATGATACGGCAAGTGCCATCTGCTTAAAGAGAGTCATAGTTTTTTCCTTTTCATGTTTGCCTCAAGTTTCTTCCACTTTTTTGATTTTGGTCCGGTGTCACCGTTGATCATCTTTACAAGTTTTACAAGGTCTGGTCGTTTGGAGGCTGGCAGTACAAGACGGTTGTTGTTGCCGAGTATAAGAATGTCGTTCTTGGTGCGTGGTCGTGGTACTTTGAGGTAGGCAAGTACCATATGCGATATTCTTTTGCCAGAGCGGCTTTTGTAGATAACATAGGCAAACTTCATCTTATGCGGGTCAACACCAAGAGCTTTTAAGATGTAGTACTTGGCTATGGTGTAGTCTTCACAGTCGCCCTTGTTCTTGCCGACAAACTCATAGAGTGTCGCCCAGTAGTCACTCACGCCGTAAACTTTTCTGTCACTTGCATAGCGAATGTAGTTTACCCATGTGTTGACTGTATTGAGTTTCTTCATCTCATTGGCATTTTTAAGCTTATGGAGGAGTTTTTTATCAATCGCTACAAAACGATTTTTTGCAAAAGGACCATATTTTTTGAGTGCACGCTCCTCTAAACTTTTTGTTATAAGCTTATCTGCACTCAGTGTTGCAGTAAGGAGTAAAAAGATAAGAAAGAGGTGCTTGAAAAAATACATGCTCTATTATACTCAATTTTGTCTTTTGTTAAATCCTGATGTTCCCAGTTTACTCTCAACCTCTACATCATTTGCAAAAGGTTTGAGATAAGCCGGCAGGGCACGCCCTTTGAGTTTGAGAATGTCTGGAATCATCGCTTTTGCCACATCTGCTTTGTTGCGCAGTTTTCTTGTTGTAAGGTAGTTAAAGAGCAGCTCGGCCTGGCGTTGCAGTGAGATCTTGTGTGTTGCATCGGTCTGCTCATAGATCCAAAGAGAAAAGGCATAGAAGTTCTTATAGACACTCTCGCCCTCCCATAGGAGCTTGAGCGAGCGTTTGAAGTTGCCTGAGTTGTAGTAGATATCCCAAAACCTTGCAAAGCGTTTCATAATCTGTATATCTTTAAAAGAGAGGTGGGCATTTTGCAAGATATCATAAGGCGGAATGTCACTGTAAACCATGCTAAAGGTTTCATCGTGGCGCTTGATGTGTGTGCCAGAGAGCTTTTTGAGTATGCCTATCTGTATCTCACAAGAGCTAAGACGCATAAGCTCATCAAGGTTTTTACCAAAACTCTCTAGACTCTCTCCAGGAAGCCCGACAATCAGGTCAAGATGGATGTGTGCTGTCGTTTCATTCTCTAAAAAGGCAATGTTCTCTTCTATCTTGTCAAGCTTTAGCTGACGAGCGATGTTGTTGGCTATCTCTGGGTTGAGTGTCTGTATGCCGATCTCTAGCTGCAAGGCTCCGTGAGGGAAGCTCTTAATCTTCTCACGCAGGCTCTTTGGAAAGTGGTCGGGGATGACCTCAAAGTGCGCAAAGTAGGGTGGCTCTTTTGATAAGAAAAAGTCCAGCACCATGTTGGCAGCTTTCATATTGAGGTTAAAGGTTCTATCGACAAACTTGAAGTTTCTCGCTCCACGATCCCAGAGCTTCTCAAACTCTTTTAGGACTGCCTCAAGCTCAAATGCACGCACCTTCTCATCCATAGAGGAGAGACAAAACTCACACTCAAAAGGGCATCCGCGTGAGATTTCCACATAGATATAGCGGTTTTGGATGTCATGATCGCTGTAGTACTCATAAGGAAGTTTAATGCTCTTTAGATCCGGCAGGCTGATGGGTGTGATACGCTCTACGGGTGCATCATTTGCTATTTTTTTACACAGTTCATAAAAGGCTCTGTCACCTTCGCCTTGAATGATATAATCTGCTGCATCAAGATTTACCCGAAAGGGCAGGTAGCTAACCTCTGGACCACCTAGAACGATGATGAGCTCGGGAGCGACTTTTTTAAGGATGTGAATGAGCTCGGCAATCTTATCAACATTCCAGATGTAAACTCCCAGTCCCAAGATATCTGGCTCTTGGTCTAAGATCTTCTCTGCGATGCCCTGAATGGCTTCATTGATGGTAAACTCTAAAATGTGTGTGTCGTTTTGGAACTCTTGCATATTTGCATAGAGGTAGCGCAAACCTATGGCAGAGTGTGTGTATCTGGAGTTGAGTGTTGATAAGATGATTTTCATAGTTGAAGTGTAACATAAAGGAGGTCAAACAGCCAAGAGAAATAAAAGGGGAAAAACTTGGCTGTTTGAAAAATTTATAGGAGTATATGTATCTCGCTTATGAAAGGGGGAAAACATAATTGAGATGTTGAAATTATAATAATTATAAGTAAATGTTGAGTAAACACTATAAAGAAAGTGGATATAATTGCAAAATGTTTCAACTATTATCGATTTTTTACTACTTTTATTTTTCTATTGTCGGCATCTATATCATCTTTATGCCAAAGGTTCTTAGTGATGTAGGTTACAGTGCAAGTGAGATAGGTATCATCTTCGCTGCATCACCGCTTATCCGCTTTATACTCCCCTTTTTGTTTATGCGTGGTCTGCAGCTTGATGCAAAGATATTTCGTATCGCGTTGGTGATGGTTGTTGCTGCGGCTTTTTCGTTTTATCTCTCTATAAACTCCTTTTGGACACTACTGGCTTCTAATATTGCGCTTGGAATTTCACTGAGTCTTATCTTGCCCTATGTTGAGGTAATAGCTCTTGATGCCATAGGAAAAGAGCGCTATGGTAAAGTACGGCTCTTTGGTTCTTTGGGATTTATTATCGTAGCACTTGTTCTTGTGAAGTTTTTGAGCTCGCCATATGTCGCTTTAGACTTCTTGCTGGCTATGGTTGTAGTGATGAGTGGGAGTGCCTTTTTGGTGCAAAGAGAGTTGTATAAGAGTGAGCAGATCGAGCTTCCTAAGGAAAATGATGTAGCCCTCTTTCGTGACTATAAGCTCTGGATGGCACTGCTGTTGATGCAGATGAGCTTTGGCTCTTTTTACAACTTCTTTACCATCTATGAGACAGATCATGGGCTTAGTATGGATATGACTATATATCTTTGGAGTTTTGGTGTACTTGTTGAGGTGGCGATGCTCTATGGACAGGGAAGGTTTTTACAAAAGAATCTACTGCATGTACTTGAGTTCACCGTCGCAGCTACCGTTTTTCGCTGGTTTTTACTCTTTGCTTTTCCGACCAATCTGGCTGTGCTTTTCTTCTCACAGGCGCTGCATGCACTCTCTTTTGCTCTTTTTCACTCAGCAGCCATTGCCTATCTCTATCAAAAGTATACAAACAGAAGCCTCTCACAGCAGTTTTTCTCAGGCATTACCTATGGTCTTGGAGGTTTGAGTGGTGCGCTTTTGGCAGGGTATATTTATGAGTACTATCCGAGTATGCTTTTTTTAAGCTCGGCATTTATAGCATTGGGAAGTTTTGTGATGTTGAAGCTGTATGAGAGAGAGCCTCACGCAGATGCGTGAGAGAACTCTTAGTAATCCATGATAAGATTAAGTGTAAATGTTGTATCTGTGTGGTCTGTTCCTGTTGCAGGAAGGTTTACATAGTCAACTTTATAACTGATACCAGCTGAGAAGATATCAGAAAGTTTTGAAGTTAATGCACTTTTTGAGTAAACAAAATAGTTTTCAGAGTCTTCAAAAGAACCACGGAAAGATAGCTCTTGAGTGAATTTTGTATCTTTTGTAAAGAGGTAGTCATAAACACCTTTTGCTCTGTATGATGCATAGTCATTTTTCTCACCATTTACTGTTGACGCTACAGCTACATTGTCAGGGTTCGGGTATGGAATCTCTACACCAGCTGCATCATAGTGTTTGTCTGCATACTGATCGATAGCATAAAGAATGTTTGCTTCAACTGTAAGGTTCTGTTGTTGTGAAACGATAGCTTTATATTTTACGCCAGGACCTGTATAGAATTGGTAGTCAAAACTTGAGAATTTATCTACTTTATACCCTGCAAGGTAGTCAAAAGAGATTCTGTCAGTAAATGCATACCCATAGTTAAGCTCTACAAGATACTTGTTTTTTGTCTCTACGCCACTATCTTCTGAATATTGACCATCAAGAAGGATTTTTCCTTCATGTTTACCCCATGATTTTTTTGCGTTTGCATCAAGGTTGAAAGTTTTAGTCTTTGTGTTTCCGTTTGTCTCGATATATCCGAGTTCTGTATGTGTAACAAGTGGTGTTACTTTCATATCTTCTGCGTGAGCAGAAGTGATAAGTGCTAATGTTGCTAAGCTAGCTAATGCGATTTTTTTCATCTGTTTTTTTCCTTATGTTTAGTTTTTAGTTTTCTTTGTCCATATGAACATCCATTTGTGGATACGGTATAGAGATACCTTTTTCATCAAATGTAAGTTTTACCTTCTCAAGCATATCAAAGTGAACATCCCAGTAGTCATCTGTACTAGTCCATGCACGAACAACGAAGTTTACGCTGCTGTCAGCAAGTTCGCCTACTGCTACAAACGGTGCAGGCTCTTTTAAGATTCTACTGTCAGAGTTAACGATCTCTATGAGAGTCTCTTTTGCAAGTTTTAAGTCATCATCGTAACCGATACCAAATACATGGTCAACTCTTCTTGTGTCTCTGTTAGAGAAGTTTGTGATGTTTCCACCGATGATAGATGAGTTAGGTACGATAACCATACGCTTATCTACGGGCGTAATTATAGTTGAAAAAAGGTTAATGTCTGTAACTTCTCCTGTAACACCTGCTGCTTCGATAACATCACCAACTTTAAATGGACGAAAGAGGATGATAAGTACTGCTGCACCGATGTTTGCAAAAGAGCCCTGAAGTGCTAAACCAATAGCCAAAGTAGCAGCACCAAATACAGCTACAAATGAAGTAGTGTCAACTCCTAGTTGGTTCAGTGAAGCGATAACAACCATTAAAAGGAGTGAGAAGTAGATAATACTTTCACTGAATTCAACTAAAGTTTTGTCGATTTTTGCTTTTGTCATCAGGTGTTTGAAGAATGCTGTTAGTTTGTTAGCTAACCATTTCCCGACAATAAAGATAACAATAGCGAAGATAAGATTGAGACCATATGTACTTGCGTACATTACGATCATCTCTTGGTAAGATGCGAAGTCTATATTCATAATAAACTCTCCTAAGTTTTAAGATAGTCGAATTATAACTTATTTGTATGACAAACTAGTGAAGTTTTGCGTGCAGAGCCTCGATTTTTCGGGATAATTTATAGTATTTATTTAGGTGTTTTGTTGTTGTTTTAAAGAGTAGTTGTCTGTACTTTAAGTAGTTTGCCCAGACCTTTTTGCTCTGTTTAATGCGACCGCGTTTGTGCAGCTCAAAACTCACCGCGGCATTGATAAAGCCTTTTTGAAGTTGAACCTCGTTATCTTTTTCAAAGCGTTTAGGAAACCAGAGCTCTTCGAGTGCCTCATGGGCATCATAGAAGCGCTTCTCATCAAGGCAGCGCTCAAACTCTCTAATCTTGCTTGCTGTCATTTTCATCTAAGAGTTGCATATTTTTACGCCAGTAGCCTCTACCACCTTTGAGTGAGATGCAGTGGTGATTTGGAAACTTTGCTTTGTACTCTTTGAGGCGATCTTTGGTTGCTTTGCCTGTGTCACAGTAGAAGACAAAAACACTTCCCTCCGGGTAGTTCTTTAGCTCATAGGGGTTGTATGTTACGGTATCTGCCTTTTCTATGGGAGAGAGTATGGTATCAACCAACACCACTTTTTTCCCCTCTTTTTCAAGGCGTCTTTTATTTTCTAAAAACTCTTTTTGAGTCCATTCATCTGGGTAATTCATACCGTTATTATAATCTGCCTTTTTTAAGCTAAGCTAAGCGAGCTCAATTAACTGCGAATAGGGTACAATTCTATTATGGGAAGAAAAAATAAGAAAAATTCTAAAATAAATCAACGCATCCGAAAATACTTCGACGATGATCCTTTTGATGTCGGTATAGAACGCGTTGACAGTAAAACACTCAGTGAGCTTTTTGCAACGCTTGGCATCTACGACATAGAGCCAAACAAAACACTGATGATAAAGACACTGCGTATGATATGGTCCGAAGCAGACAGCAGTATGCGTCAGGATATCTTACGCTTTTTTGAAGCAGACGGGCGTATCTACAAGTCAGACAAACCAAAAGATGAGCCACACTTCAACCGTGAAGAAAAGATTGATGCCATACTAGCAGAGCTTGATGTCACAGAAGAAGAGGCTGTACGTCTGCGTGAAGCATTTGCCACAGTTCGAGCAAAGAAGATCACCATCGAGAAGATGGAGTCAAAGCTTCGCTACATCCGTTTTGAGATAAAAAAAGAGAAGTTAGAGCGTGAGCTTGAGGGCTTTTTTGACATCGATGAGCACTTTGAGTTTAATGCATCCATCCGTTACGCACTCCTTGATAACTCTTTTCACAAGATAGAGACGCTCAAAACCAAGGCAAGCTACACTTATGAGTATCTAGAAGAGAGTGAGTTTGACGCAATAGTAGAGCGCATAGCAAAAGATAAACTCGAAGCTGTAGAGCAGCGACAAAAGAGTGTCGATGCCTTCTTGGCATCACTCAAGATTCCTCACGCCTACCTTACGACAAAAGAGATACTTGACTCACTGCGTGCCGCTCCGCCAAAGTCAAACCTGAGCTATCCGCTTATCACACCAAAAGTTCTTAAGCGCATCGTTGCACAAAAGATAGAAGCAAAAGAGCTCTCTTTGCATGCTGAGGAGCTGCTTATAGTCGTAGATGAACAGGTCGCGCTACCAAAGAGCAAGCTAAAACTCCCTTATAATCTTGAGCTGCACATTGAGCTAAATGGTCTGCTTGAAGAGATATGGGAAGCGAAGCGATTTAACTTTGATGCCGTGCATCAAGAGGTAAAAGCGGAGTATGAGAAGGAGTTTTTAGAGCACCTTGAGCGCATTGTAGATGAGTGTGCTTCGTATGCTGTGATGCTGCATCTTAGCGATGAGGAGCTTCGAGCGCGTGTCTATGAGTATGTGCTTGAACTTGTTCCTGCAAGCTTGCATATCTCAGCAAAGGTGCAGCGTAAGATTCTGCGCCGCTTTTTACACTCTATTCAGGGTGAGCTTA
>Ga0256843_1002270_pt1 | contig 14204 bp, 15 predicted proteins | sample AlvinellametaG_FD_191572 | JGI IMG/M metagenome (GOLD analysis project Ga0256843, IMG submission 191572) | Pompeii worm associated microbial communities from hydrothermal vent at the East Pacific Rise, Pacific Ocean - Alvinella | ecosystem: Host-associated > Annelida > Integument > Unclassified ... | reverse complement strand
CCATCCCAGCCGATAAAGGCTTTAGAATCACGGTGATCATCATATTGTGCTGGCAGGTTATAAGCTGATTCTTCCCACTCTTCTTGCGGTTTACCTATATTGTTTATAGATTCACCATTCCAAGTAGAAAAATAGACTTTACTCACAATGCAATCCTATTTTTTAACAACGATAGTCCAGTCGACTTCGTTAAATTTTAGTGAGTTATATAGCTCATACCCACACTCTTTTACCAAATCAGCACTGCGCTGAATCGGAGAAAAATCACCTATCTCAAAAAGAAATATCAGTGTCTCATTTGGCTTATGAGATTCAGCAAGAATCTCCTTCATACGAGGCTCAAAATTATCTTTTAAGTGTCTTAAATCATATCTTTTCATTATCTATCTACCTCACCAAATACGATGTTTGTTGTACCAATAATAGAGACAACATCCGGAATGTAGTGACCAGGTAATAGGTCAGTTAAAATTCCTGTATGCCAGAATGACGGCGCACGAAGTTTGAGTCTGTATGGGTATGGTCCACCTTGAGAGTTGATGTAGTATCCAAGCTCACCTTTTGGTGATTCAGTTGCAACATATACTTCACCAACTGGTGGTCTCATACCTTGCGTTACAAGTACAAAGTGCTGCATTAAAGAGTAGTTTTGTGTCATAATATCTAGCTTTGGAGCTGAGATATATTTTGGAGCGTGAGCCATAAGTTCAGTCTCTCCATCTTTAACACACTTCTCATACATCTCTATAGTTTGGTAAAGAATCTTCGCAGACTCTCTCATCTCTTCCATATAGATACGGTAACGTGCATAGTTGTCACCCTTGTCAGAGTAAGGAACACTAAACTCTACTTCGTCATAAAGTTCATACGGCTCCTCCTTACGAATATCCCATGCAACACCACTAGCTCTAAGCATTGGACCTGTACAGCCCCAAGAGAGTGCCATCTCTGTTGGTATCACACCAACATCTTCCATTCTCATAAGCCAGATGCGGTTGCTATCGAGTAGGTCCTCATAATCTTTGATATTTTGAGGAAGTTTATTCAAAAATACTCTTAACTGGTGTAAGAAATCATCTTGAATATCGAGTGGAACACCACCGATACGAATTGCAGCATGCGTCAGACGTGCACCACAATAACCCTCGATAATATCCATAAGATACTCCCTCTCACGGAATGCAAACAGGAAAACTGTCATCGCACCGATATCTAGTGCAGTAGTTGCAAGCCAGAAAAGGTGACTCATTAAACGGTTAATCTCTAAAAGCATCATACGAATAACTTTCGCACGACGAGGTACTTCTAAACCGATAAGCTTCTCAACAGCAAGAGCGAAACCATAGTTGTTTGAAGATGAAGCGATATAATCCATACGGTCAGTAGTAGGCATAAACTCATTATAGATCATATTTTCAGCCATCTTCTCCATACCACGGTGAAGATATCCGATATCTGGATGTGCTTTAACAATTTGCTCTTGTTGAAGGTGAAGCATAAGTCTTAACTGCCCGTGCGCTGATGGGTGCTGAGGACCAAAGTTAAGAATTAACTCATTATCTTCTCTGTCAAATGTAATATTTTCAAAAAACGGTGTTAATCTGTTTTTTACTTGTGCCATATCTATACCACCCTATCTTTGAGGATCATCAACTACTGTTGATGACTCTTTGTCATATTTTTTAATTAGGAAAACTCCACCCTCTTCTTGATACTCTTGAGGATTTGGCTCTTCATTTCCAGTAATTTCAGTCCCTTTAGGTACTTCAAAACCAAGACGTGCAAAACGATCAGAGTCATATCTATCAACTCTTGCTGTATCACGAAGTTCAGGTCCGATAATATCACGTGCCTCTTTACCGTAGATTTTATCTACTTCATACCATGCAGCAAACTCATCACCCTCTAACGGATACGTTTTTAGAAGTGGGAAACCTTGCCAGTCATACGGCATTAAGATACGTTTCATAAATGGGTGACCATTTGCTTCAATACCAAACATATCATACATCTCACGTTCACTCCAGTCAGCAGAGCGGAAAAGCTTCTCAACAGAATCCACTGCTTGACCATTTTTAATGAAGTATTTCACACGGATACGTTTACGTTTTGTCATAGAGAGCATCTGATAGAAAATCTCAAATGTATCATCTTTTGCAAGCCAGTCAATAGCACTCATCTCAGAGAGTTGTGTATACTCAAGCTCATCTCTCATAAGCTCAAGAACACCATAGATGTCACTTGCATTGATGTAGATTACCATCTGCTCAACTTGGATATAGGCCTCTTTAACTTCAAACTTCGCTTTAATAGCTTCTAAGTCTGCTGCAAAAACCTCATCCTCTTCAACAGGAGTTTTTGGTACCTGTGGTGCTACATAGTATCTATCTGTATAGTAAGCTTTTGCCTGTACATTATCTTTAGGTTTATACGCTCTCATTACATTAACCTCTTAGCTTTTTGTGCATTTCCTGCTTTATTAGCACGGATTTTCTTTTGAAGTAGCATTACACCATACTGAAGTGTCTCTGGACGAGGTGCACAACCAGGCAGGTATAGATCAACTGGAATAATTCTATCAACACCCTGAACAGTTGCATATGTATTAAACATACCACCAGTATTTGCACATGAACCCATGCTTATTACCCATCTAGGTTCTGTCATCTGATCGTAAAGACGTTTAATAAACTCTGCGTGTTTCTTTGTAAGTGTTCCTGCAACAATCATTAAGTCTGATTGACGAGGAGAACCACGGAAGATTGTCCCGTAACGGTCAAAGTCATATCTTGAAGCACCTGATGCCATCATCTCAATACCACAACAAGCAAGACCATAAGTCAATGCCCAAAGTGAATTTGAACGTCCCCAGTTAACAATCTTGTCAATTGAAGTCAATGCAACTGGTAATCCACCATCTTGTGTGTAATTTACTTTATGTTGTGCCATTCTAGCGCTCCTTTTTTCCATGCATATACAAAACCGATTGCTAATAATAAGATGAACATAATCATCTCAGCAAATCCGAACCAACCAAGGACTTTAAAATCTACTGCCCATGGGAACATAAATACAATCTCAACATCAAATAGTAAAAACAGTAACGCAAACAGATAAAACTGTGGCGATACTCTATTTGGTTGTCTTGTTACTTCAGGTCCACATTCGTACACTGAAAGTTTAATCTTCTCACTATCTTTTGCAGCTAATGCACGACTCGCTAATCTAGCGATAACCGTTGTAGCCATAAATGCACCAAATGTTATAACAAAAAGTACAAATACCCCGAAATACGGATTTGAAGTCACTATATGCTCCATATAACCTACCTTTAAAAATTACAAGTCATATTTATAGTAAATATAACTCATTTATATATTTGTCTTCTAACACTTAAGAACATGCACCGTTAGATGCTTTTGGCTTATTTGTTATTAGAAAAAACAGTTACTGCACTATAGCAAAAAGAGTATTAAAAAAAAGTTTTATTGTAGTGAAGTAGTAGTGAATGTCACTTATCGCAACACTGAAATTTATGAGTAGAAAAAAGTGTGTAAAATTGTAATAGAGAGAGGGGTTTGAGGATTACACAGCTGTTGAGTTCTGTGTAATCCAATCTAAATAAAACTTATAACTGAAAAATCTGACTAAGAGGCTTGATTCATACTCTTGTTTTGATTTTTCTTCTGGTTTTTATTCTGTTTACCATCACCGCTACCTTGACCCTTTGAGCCTTTGTATTGATGTTTATACTGATGTTGGTTTTTATTCTGTTTCATCTGTCCACTACCAGAACCACCACCCATTCCTCCGCCGGGACCTTTGGCCATCGCTACTGTTGCAATTAATGCAAGTGCTATAACTAATACCTTTTTCATGACAACTCCTTTTTCAATTTATATCATGATTATCCCTTAAGAGTGTTAGTTATTTGTTAGCAACTCTATTTATTTAAAAATCCCATAGACTTCTCACTCTCAAAGTTTGCATCACGTTCACGTTTTATCTCATCAATAAAATCTTTCAACGTAAAGAGAGCATCATCTTTAACAGCAACTTTATAAGCGGTATTTTTAATAATCAGATTTATCTGTCCACCTGTAAGTCCATACTCGGCAAGCTTCTCGACATTAAAGTCATCCTCATAAGGTGCATCTTTTGGAAGCATCTTTTTCCATAGTTCTACTCTCTGCTCATAATCTGGCTTTTTAAACTCGATTTTGTAGTTAAATCTACGAGAAAATGCTTTATCAATATTCTCTAAAAGATTCGTCGTAGCAATAAGCATCCCTTTAAAGTTCTCAATCTGCTCCAAAAAGATATTTTGCATCTGATTGTGCATCTGGTCAGCTCCGGTAATTGTCCCAGAGCTTCTCGCACCCAAAAACTGATCTGCCTCATTGAGCAGAAGAATAGGCTCTGTCTTGGTCTTTTGACTCAGTTCATAGAAAGTATCAAAAATCTTACGAACATTCTTCTCACTCTCACCTACATACATAGAGAGAATTTTTGAACAGTCAAAGGCTAAAACCTGACGCTTCAATGATTTTGCCAAAGAGTAAGCCGTCATCGTCTTACCAGTTCCAGCTGCACCATAAAAGATAATACGAGCATCAATACCGCTCTTTTTATCTTTTATACCCCACTTAACCAGACGATTGACAACTTTTTTATCGACTTGGCGCATAAGATTATGAAGTGTCTCTTCTGTTTTTTTGTTCAACACTACATCCTCTAAAGAGGTATCACTCTCAATAAGCTCAAAAATATCCTGCTCCTCTATAAGAGCATTAAGTTTCAGACGTGTAACTTTTTTAGTCTTTTGCGGATGAATAATACTTTGAAGTACATCATCTACTATATAAAAAGAGCGGCTAATCCCACCAAAAGGGTTAAGCATCTCTTCATAATCAATGATGCCACTGCTAAGGAGGTGTGAACCCTCTTCTAAAAGGGAGCGGTTTTTAATACGCTCATACTCATCAAGTGAGATTAAATCTATAAGTGTATTCATCTCACGCAAAGAGGCATCTGTAGCACTGTACTCTTCACGAAGCAGTGCTATGAAAATTACCTGCTCATAATTTGACATCTTTTTTTGTTTAAAGAACTTATCGAGTACAAGGTTCTCAGAAGTTTGAGCAACACGCTCTTCTATACGTTTCTCTAAAAGTTTTAGTTTGTTTTGGAGTCTGTCAATTCCCAAAGAGTGTTCATGGACATTTTGACGGATTACACTCATCTTTTGATAGAGCTCTATTCGAAAGAACTGATCTTGAAGATACTCTAAGTGATCGGCATAGGGTTTTACATCCGGCAGATCCAGATCAAGTGTACCGTCTTGAAGAAGCTTTAAAAAACTCGGAGTTAATCCAACTGCCGTATTTAAAAGTTCTAAAGGGGTTACTTCTGATATTTTAAGAGGGGTAAAACTCTGTTGATGCAACCAACCAAGTTCTAAAAGATTTTTCAGCTCTATAAGGTGGTCAAGATGTTCATAATCTTTGCTTCCATAGATATCTTGAAGTAGTGTTAAAACAAGTACATCATCTTGTCCCTCTACATACTTCTGTGCAATATAGCGAAGCATCTCTGCTTCAGCTACACTTGTCTTAAGATGTATAAAAATATCCGATTTCTCTACATCTTTCGTCTTTAAAAAATTAACTAATGTCTTCAAATATTTCCTTAAAATTTATAGCCTAAACCTGTAGATACAATGAGAACATTTGAGTTTGAAAACTCACCCTGCAACTCATCATTTGTAACACTTCTACTCTCTCTTATTGAGTAGAGCGCACTTACGCCTACGTTCAACTCTCTATTTATATCGTAACGTACTCCCGCAGAAAGAGACAATGAGTCTGAATCAGGAAGTTCAAAACTCAATGTCTCATCAGGAATCGGACTCTCATCATAAACTACACCAAACATCAATGTTGTCTCTTCGTTAAGCTCCTGTGTAATCCCAAGACGGTATGCATTTGTATCATTCCAGTTCTTCTCAATAGGATCATCAAAATATACTCCAAGATTACCTACACTACCAGCATAATTAAAATCTAAACTACTGTATGCAGACCAAAAATTTCTCTCATATACAAACTCAAATGTTGTCTTTGTTACATCTAAGGTATAGGCTGCGGCTGCACTAAAACATGCAGGTAGAGGAATAGTAACACTCGCACCTCCATCATAAGCTAAACCAGTAGGAGAGTAGAGTTTTGCATCTCCCGTTACTGTAAGATTTACTTGTGAACGGTATGTCATACCAAGTTCGAAACTCTTTGTCGGTTTATATGCAAGTGCTAGGTTATAACCAAAATCTATACTGTCACCTGTCATATCACGAGAGACTGCTGCTGTACTCTTTACAATTCCCGATGTATGTACTATACGGAAACCAACTGCAACTGCTAAATCACTCTCAAGTTTAAAAGATGCTGTGGGATTAACCTCTACAATCTCTAATGTAAACTCCTCTGCACTATCTTTAGCAGGTGATTCATTCCATCTTTTGGAGAGCCCTCCTGGAACAACAATACTTAGTCCTACTCTGGCATTACTATCTTCAAACTCTGGTGAGACATAGTTAAGTGAGGGAATAAAAAAGTTTTCACTCTCAGCATCTATATCATAACTCTCTGTATCTCCAGTTACTTTCCCCTCATAATTAACAGGATCTAAACCGATATAGATTAAATCAGCTTCAACAGCCTGATTTTTATCTAAAAAACTCATATTTGCAGGATTATAGTAAGCTGTATCTGCGCCATGACTATGAGCAATATTTGCAGCACTAAGCGCAACACCATTAAGTGATGTTTCAGGAATCTTATACCCACCAGCATAAATAGAACTAGCAAAAGCTAAAGGTAGTAACAGTAATCTCTTCATAATTTCCCTTCTTATTTAAAAGTAGTTCCAAATAGTACCAAATTCTTTCATATTTTTCTCATAACTTATAAATAAAGTTACACATTTTTCAAATATTACTATTTTTTTTACACATTTAAGATAATTATATTTGCTTATAGCTATAATGAAAAACTTAAAAGTTAATCAAGGAGCACCCGAATGAAGAAGTTACTTTTTTCTCTCTCGATAGCGATCTCTCTACTCTTTAGTGGTTGTGGTGATAGCTATGATGAGCCTACAGTTCAAGAGCCTGAGGCAGCAGCCTACATAGTCTTTGACACAAAACACTCAGATATCCCATATCCAAACAACATCCTCTTTGCAGGTTCAGATGATACGACACTCAACATCCCAATCCCTGACCCTACTGCAAGTGATGCAGCTGTAAAATCAGCCCTTAATTCACTTGATGGGTTTTCAACAAGCTCACCAATTACTGTAAGTTTTAATGGTGAGATTAATGCAAGCACACTCATTACTGGTTTAAAGGTATATGAAGTGAATGCTACTGCTTCTGATGCTACAAAAGGAATTCCTGCAGTAAGTGCCATTACAGGAGCACTTACATTTGGAGTTGATTATGTAACTACAATAAGTGGTAATAAAATTGTCATACTCCCTATCAAACCACTTAAATCAAATCAGAACTATATGGTTGTATTAACAACAGATATCAAAGATAACAGTGGCCTCTCAATCGCTCCTGATGTAGCAACGGAGCTACTCCTCCAAGAGACTCCTATTATAGATAGCAATGGTAACTATACTTCACTCGATACAGATGATGCTCTTGCACTTGAAGGATTAAGACAACTAACACAGGCTATGATTGCGCTACTAGGTGCGCAAGAATCTATTAGCAGAGAAGAGATTGCTTCTGTATGGAGTTTTAAGACACAGACTATTGGTAGTGTTGCAGCAGCACTCGTAGCAAATAATCCAACAGCTACTATGGGTATTGCCGATACGAATTTAACATCTAAAGATATGATTGGGGCAACAGGAGCTGATGTATCCGCTTTAAGTGGAAATGCAGAGGTTTATGTTGGAACGCTCTCCGGTGTGCCATACTATCTCGCTCAAGCAAGATCAACATACGATACAGCACCTCTGACAAATTCATTTAAGTTCGCAACACCAACACAGAGTATGCCTGAGCTTAATGCAACTCTTACAATTCCGGTTCTTGTGACTCTTCCAAAAGGTGTAGATATGCCAGATGATGGATGGCCGGTAGTAATCTTTCAACATGGTATTACACAAAACCGTACAAATCTTTTAGCTATCTCTGAAGCATTTGCCAGTGTAGGTTATGCCGCAGTTGCAATTGATTTACCACTCCACGGTATTGATGATAACAACAGTGCTCTATATATGGGTGCAATTGAGAGAACATTCAACCTTGATTTAATGAATAATCAAACACATGAGGCAGGACCTGATGGTGTAATTGATGAGTCAGGTATTCACTATATAAATCTAAAATCACTTCTAACTTCACGTGATAATATGCGTCAAACCACATCAGACTTAATAGCTCTTAAAAATAGCTTTGGCAGTGTTGTAGCAGCTGACGGAACAAAGTTTGACCCTAATCACATCGCTTTTGTAGGACACTCACTTGGAACGATGGCTCCATTTGGATTCTTTGCAAATGTAACTGATTTAGAGAGTGTGACTTTAGCAATGCCAGGTGGTGGTATCGCAGAACTGCTTAACAACTCAGCTACATTTGGTCCAATCATTGAAGCTGGTCTTGCAGCAGAGGGTGTTATAAAAGGTACAAGCGCTTATAGTGCATTTATCTTAGCGACACAGACTGTTCTTGATGATGCAGACCCTATCAACTATGCTATGCAAGTTGGAGCAACACAAAAAATCTTTGCTATTGAAGTAGTAGGTGATGGTGGAGCAAATTTACCTGATCAGGTTATTCCAAACAGAGTAGCAACTGCTCCATTAGCTGGTACAGACCCACTCGTGGCTTACCTGCAAGCTACTACACTAAGTGCTGATAGTGCACCAAACAAAACAGCAAGATATTTAGAGGGTGATCACAGCTCGATTTTAGATCCATCTGCTTCACCTGCTGCAACTGTAAATATGCAGACACAGACTGCAAGCTTTATCTACTCACAAGGAACTGCAATCCCTGTAGGTGATGCAACACTTTTAAATACAACCTACCCTAACTAAAAACTCTTCTGGTTCCCAAGCTCCAGCTTGGGAACCAGAGTAACCAGAGCATGGGAACCAGAGTATAGGAACCAAAGTAAAAACTAAAAGATAAAACCTACTCCACAAAAGAGTATAAAAGTTCTATCTCCTCTTTCCAAATCGTCTCATCTATCGTCTCTAAAACAAGTGGAATATCATCCATTCGCTCATCATTCATAATAAATCTAAATGCATCAAGACCGATTTCACCTTTTCCTAGTGAGTGGTGTCTATCTACATGAGAGCCAAGAGGCGGTTTTGAGTCGTTGATATGCATTCCCATCAGGTACTTAAATCCGACAATCTTCTCAAACTCATCCCATGTTTTATCATAAGCCTCACGTGTTCTTATGTCATACCCTGCTGTAAACATATGGCACGTATCTATACAGACACCGATACGGCTCTTATCTTCAACCTTATCTATAATGTGTGCAAGGTGCTCAAATCTCCAGCCAAGGTTACTCCCCTGACCTGCTGTATTTTCCAGTACTGCACTGACACCGCTTGTCTTATCAAGTGCAATGTTAATAGACTCTGCTATAACATCAAGACACTTATCTTCGATAGGTTTCATCACTTCAAGATTCTCTTTATCTTTTTTTGCGACCTTTTCTAAATGACTTCCAGGGTGAAAGTTTAAACGATCGAGTCCAAGTTGTGCACAACGCTCAAGCTCATCTATAAAAGCAGCACGAGACTTCTCAAGCTTCTCAACTTCAGGGTGTCCAAGATTAATAAGGTAAGAGTCATGCGGTAGTACATGCTTTGGCAAAATCCCGCTCTCATCAAGTGCTTTTTTAAACTTATCTATCGTCTCACTATCAAGTGGTTTTGCAACCCACTGTCTCTGGTTCTTTGTAAAAAGAGCAAATGCTTTTGCATTGATAGCCTCTGCATTTTTGGGAGCGTTATAGACTCCTCCACTTGCACTTACATGTGCACCGACAAATTTATTGCTTGACATTAATTTACTTCCTTTATCTTTATAAGTATACGGTTTTTTCTATCTTTAAAATATATCTCTTTTTGCGATACTCTATATAGTATAGAGACATCTTTAGTCTCTATATTTTGTATAAAACCACTCTTGCTCTTTAGAGTATTCTCTCCACCATAGATTTTACGACCTAAGAGAATGTTTTGAAATATCTCATCAGGATATGATGCATTAAAATACTCTGCATTGAAACTGCTCTTGCTCATACACCCCTCATCTTCAACACAGATAAGATGGTTTATATCTATGCGTTTAAATACATGCCCTGCAACAAAGAGCTCTAACTCTATTGCACTGTCACTGTTACGAATATAGCCAATATCTGAAAATTTTATCTTTGGAGTTTTTAATATAAGAATTTTAGTAGCCGTATGCTCATAATCTTTAATGCTACAGGCATTAAGTAGAAAAAGTAAGGCTACTAAAAGGTGTTTCATTAACTTAAAGGTAAAAATTTACCACATTTTTTTTCAGCTGTTCCGCCAAACTCTTTTATCTCTACAGCTGTACCATTCTTTGCAATAACCTGTCTTTTACACTCATCTTTTGCAATACAATCAGGGTTGTTGCATCCAACATTTTCTGGAACTTGTGCCATTCTCTTAATCCTTTAGTTCTTTTTATGAAATAGTATCAAATTTTAGATAAATATTGCTATATGCAAAACTTTTTCTTTTAGCAGAAGTAGTTGCGTATAATCTTGATTATTTTAAAAGGAGCTGGTTTGAAGATTCATATAGACATTGACTGTTTCTTTGTAAGTGCAGCAAGACTTCAAGACCCAACTCTTGAGCATAAGGCTGTTGTTATTGGAGGCAGAAGCGATACAAAAATATTCTCTCGAGATGCAAAAAATCAGACAGTAAATTTTGAAAACTCTGGAAGTTTCGTACCTACATTCTATAAAGCTTATGAGACAAAAGATGATGATATAGAGGCTTTTATGGAAAATGGACGACTGCGAGGTATCCTAACAACTGCTAGTTATGAAGCCCGTGCTTATGGCATCAAAACTGCCATGACGCTCCGTGAGGCAAAAGAGCTCTGTCCCGAAGTGATTATCAAAGCACCAAATATGTCACTCTACCAAGAGCTCTCACACAGACTGCATGATTTTTTAAGTCTAAAAATCCCTCTGATAGAACAAGCCTCAATTGATGAATTTTACGGAGATCTAAATGGCTGGATAGAAGATGAGGATGTGCCCCACTTTATAGACAATCTTCGACATGAGATAAAAAAAGAGATAGGACTGCCTGTCTCCATAGGAGCTGCATCTACTCGCTACATTGCAAAACTAGCCACATCTTACGCAAAACCTTTTGGCTCAAAAATAATTCATCCATGGGAGTTTGATAATTTTGTAAACCCTATAAAAGTAGAAGATTTTGCAGGAGTGGGAAAGAGTATGCGCCAAAAACTTCACAGTGCAAAAATCTACACATTAGGAGAACTCAGAGCCCGTCGTGGTACAGTTGAGTCTTGGGGACCTTATGCAAAAGAGTTATACAGACGTGTAAATGGTGAAAGTGACGCAGAGATTGAGACAAAACATAGACGAAAATCGATTGGTATTTCACGTACCTTTGACCCTCTCTTTGATAGAGTTGAAGCCAGACGAAGGGTATTTGTTCTTGCTAGGCATCTGAGCTTTGCAATCTTAAAGCTTGATGTTATTCCGACTGTTTTTCACCTGAGTATTGCTTATGAGATGAATCAAAAATCACATGCAACTATCTCACTTGCAGAGATATTTACCGAACAAAAGTTCAATGCACTCTGTTTAAAACTCTTTGAAGAGGCAGATAAACAGAGACGACTTCGACTGATTCGTCTCAGTATCACATGCTCTAGCTTTACAAGAGATAGTAAAAAAGAGCTCTCACTTATCGGTTTTGAAGAGGAGCAAAAGATGCACAGACTCACAAAAAGTACACAAAACCTGCGAGAAAAATATGGAATTGATGCACTCAAATGGGGGAGTGAAATCTAAAAAATTATATGTTACAATACTCCCATGACAAACTCTAGGCTTCTTGAGCAGTTTCGCTCTTTTTACTTTAAAAACTACCCTGATGATATGGAGATACAAATCTCCTACTTTGCCGTTTTTGGTGGAGTTGATTGGGAGATTGATACCACAAAACCTATCACAGAGCTTATTCAAACACTCATTTTAGATAACTTTGAAGCTATTGATACAAAGATGCGAGAACTCACCCTCAATGATGCCATCAACAGAAAACTTCTTAAGGCCTTGGCTGTAGGCGATAGACGTATATTCTCTGCCTTTAACAAAGCGGGTCTTAACAACGGAAACGGAGGAGCTGCACTCAACTACCTTCAAGAAAAAGGGCTGATTCAACTTGAGTACTCACGAGAAGAGCACCCAAGAGATAAATACCCTCGCACCAAACTCAAACGAGAAGAGGCACGCCACCGTATTTCACACAAAGTGCTCTTTACTTATCCTTTTATCCGTTTTTGGTTCTACTTTGTTGTCCCACATATCAAAGAGATAGAAGCAGGAGAGTACAAGGCTTTTTTAAAAGATTTCAAACTGCGCCATAACAGCTATACAAGCCTCGTGTATGAAGAGCTCTCCGAGGTACTGCTTAACTACAATCTTCGCGATGCGCATATTGTAAGTTCGGGGAGTTACTGGGATGCCAACTTAGAGATTGACATACTTACAGTAACACAAAACGGACGTATCTATATAGGTGAGTGTAAATGGACAAACCATAAGGTAAATAAAAAAGAGCTCCACAAGATTAATGACAAGTGCCAAAAACTCGGCATTGAACCGACGCAGATAGTTCTTTTTTCAAAAAGGGGCTTCTCTAAAGAGCTCTCACAACTAAGCGGTGCAAAACTGGCTCTTTATTCAAGTGAAGACTTTCAAGCACTCCTAAAGAGTAACTCATCAAATAAAAACATCAAAACGCTTCTTAGCTAACTACGCGCAGTGCCTGATAGGCCTCTTGAAGCAGTTGAAACTTTTGTGTGTAGTGCTGTACCATATGTGGTGCTTCATGAATAACCTTGTCGGGATGATAGACTTTTGTAAGTTTTTTATAACTCTTCTTAAGTGCATCTTGACTCGCTCCAATAGGACACTCTAAAATCGTGTAGAACTCTTTTTTCTCCTCTATCTCATTAGCTTTTGTCAAATCTCCAAAGGAGAAGTTTGCAAAATCAGAGTAGAGCTTTGACATAAAGTGGTTATCGTAGGTGTATTGAATCTGATAGTGCAGGATATGACGCTTATTCAGTGTTCGCTCTAATCTCGCTTTTGCTTTATAGTCACTTACATCAACAACCAAAGAGATATCAGTACCACGTTCAACATAGACTTCAAGTTGTGAACGCATATAGTTTGTCACCCAGGAGTTGGGTTTATCAAGAGAGATTAAAACTGTATTTTTATCATAGGCATAGAGATTTACTTTTACACTCTCAGGCTCTTCAAGTTTATCAAGCTCTATCTTAATAGGCTGTGTGCCAAACTTTAACATAGAACGGAGAAAAAACTCATGGTCAAAATCATGTGTCTGCGCATGGTGGCGACTCAGCTCTCTTAAGAACTTCTCTCGCTCCTCTTTGAGTGATTCATTTCTAAAGACAAGTACCGCCTTTGGCAAAAAGAGCATACCCCTAGTGTGCTGATTTAAAAACTCCTGCATCCAAGGTTTGCTCAGAGTTTCAAATCCGGTTGTAATAAGTATGAGATTATTTCGTAGTACTATGTCCATAAATAACTCGCCTCTTTGGGATATTTTATTAATTATAGCAAAATTAGTTCCACTTTAAAAGAAAATTATTCTTTATAATTAAGATAGCTTTGAGAAAATTTATAGATATTTTGAGTATAATTGCACTATTAATTAACTACCATTTGCTAAGGATGAAATTTGCGCGAAAATATGAATGAAAAATGTGCAGTTGTGGGAATTTTTGGTCATGAAGAGGCTTCTAAACTAGCTTACTTTTCACTACATGCACTACAACACCGTGGGCAAGAAGCAGCAGGTATAAGCTCTGCTGATGGAGAGAAGGTCCACACTAT
>Ga0256843_1002269_pt1 | contig 14209 bp, 17 predicted proteins | sample AlvinellametaG_FD_191572 | JGI IMG/M metagenome (GOLD analysis project Ga0256843, IMG submission 191572) | Pompeii worm associated microbial communities from hydrothermal vent at the East Pacific Rise, Pacific Ocean - Alvinella | ecosystem: Host-associated > Annelida > Integument > Unclassified ... | reverse complement strand
AGTTAAGCCACAGGTGCTTAACTAGATAAAACAATGGGGTGGATAACCGGATTCGAACCGGCGACCCTCGGTGCCACAAACCGATGCTCTAACCAGCTGAGCTATACCCACCAGAATAAAAGTTTATTTTCATTCTGCTAAGTATAAAAACACTGGTCGGGGTGAAAGGACTCGAACCTTCGGCCCCCTGGTCCCAAACCAGGTACTCTAACCATACTGAGCTACACCCCGTAATCGGACTGAAATTATATTTAAATTTTTATCAGAAGTCAAGACTTTTTATCAATTTTTCTTGCCCATTTAATAAAAAGTCTTTTAGAATCTAAAAAATCTTCTATTTTTCGGTTATTTAATATAAATTCACTAAGTTTTTTTGCTACATAAATATAATTACTAAAACCTCTTCCACCTCCACCATTTATAATATAGACACCTTTTTTATAAAAAACTTTTTTTGGTAATCTACCTTTTTTTATTTCTGGATATATTTCTAAAGTTCTATCAGTATCAATTATTTCTCCTATAATAGGAAAATAATCAATACTACCTGCTCTCATTCCTGCTTTCATACTATAAATATCTCCATCTATATTCATAATTTCATTCGCTTTAGAGAGTAAAATTTCATTATTTATTTCATCTGGGACTTTTTCACTCCATCTTCTTTCATGAGTCGCACCTATTTTTACAATACCATTTATATTTTTAGAAATTGAGCAATTTTTATGATAATTATATTCTGGTTTTATATCTGTTTGAATCTCTATTCTTTGTCCCCATACTGGACGAATTTTAATATAAGAGATATCTAATACAGATTCCCAACCGGTAGCCAGAATTATATTTTTCGTTTTAATTTTATCATTTAAAATATAAATATCATTATCTTTATATATTTTTGTAACTTCTAATTTTTCAAAACTTATATTTTCCAAAAGTTTATTACAAACTTCTTGACTATCTACAAATCCACCATCATTAAAGAAAAAACCATCACCTTTTTTATCATATTTTAAAGTAAAAGTTTTTTCATACTCTCTAAATTTTTCAATATCTTTTTCATCTCTAGGAAGTATCCATACTCCATCTTTATGTGTATCAATACTAAGGTTTTTATAAAATTCAAAAGAATATAAAAGTGCTTCATTTACAAATTTTGTATATTTTGTATTAAATCCTACCTTAGGATACAAAAAAGCTCCAGCAGCATTACTAGCTTTTTCACATACACCTACTTTATCAACTACTAAAATATTTTTATCTCTTAGAAAATAAGCTATACTACTTCCTGCTATCCCAGCACCTATTATTACAAAATCATAAAGCATTAGTATTTATTGCCTTTTTATAAATATATAATCTTTTTGATACTCTTTTTAAATAATTTTTTGGTTCATCATATCTTAAATTTTGCAACAAATAATTATATACTTGATTAGAAGTCATTTGATTTATTTTTGATGATGCTTTTATTATATTATAATCACCTGCTCTTCTAGAACAAATTGTTCTACCTTTATAATCTTTTTTATGTGAATTAAAAGCACATGCAACATTTCCAGCACCAGTATTGTAAGCAGCTATTGTACAATATAATCTACTCATTGGATTTTTTATTTTTCTCATATATCCATAATATATTTTATTCAAATATGCACTACCTATTAAAATATTATTTTGTGCATTATATAAATAACTTGGTGCCAAAATTTTCTTTTGTCCTGTAAGCATTTTATAAGCATCAGCACCTGCACTACTTGGAACAATTTGCATAAGTCCAAAGGCAGGAATATAACTTCTTGCCATAGGATTAAATGCACTTTCTGTCTGAATAATTGCATATATAAATTCAGGAGTCAATTTAAACTGTTTCGATCTTTTGAAAACTTCTGATTTATAAATTTTTGCTTTTCTTAAATATGATTTTGGTGGTAATGGGATTTTAATACTATACACTTTCATATCAGGAACTTTTGATGAAGTTGTATTAATTTTATGTGTTTTTACTGTTTTTAAAGCATAATGAATAACTTCTTTTTGTGTTGGTGGTTTTTTAAATATTATATCCGCTACAATAGGTTCTTTTGATGGAGGAGTGGATTTAACCATACTCACATATTTATTTTTTAATTGAGTATTTACTGTTTTTAAAACAGGATTTTTATTAAAAGCTGTTTGTGTATTTTCGACACTAAGTGAATATAAAGACTTTGCTATCTCTTTTTTTGCAGACACAGCATCTTTAGCTATTACATCTATTTGAATATAATTATTTTTGTAATCAACTTTTTTTCTGATTTTTTTATCTTTAGAATATTCAACAAATGTAGTTTTATCACTTAATTCAGGATTTTTCCAATATTTAGAAAGAGACTTTTTATATAGTTCGAACCCTTTATTTAGAGCTTCTTTATATTGTTTAAACCCATTATTTAATTCTTTTTTATAATTAATATATTGAGTGTTTGTAGTTTTTATATAATTATTAAATTGTTGTTGAAAATCATTATAATTATTTGCAAATAAAAAACTTCCTATTGCAAAAACAGAAATTATCTTTTTCATACACTATCCTTTTTTATAAATTAAAATATCTTCAATACTTTAACTTATAAAAACTATTTAGTAGTTTTCATTAAGATATATAAATATCCATTATTTGGATTTTTACAACTTTTTATAATTTCTGCTTGTACTTTTTGCCCATTTACAGTCTGAAAAGATACACTATTCATAGAAGTTGAACCACTAGATGACATAGAATTTTTATTTGTATTAGCTGTAGTAATTGTTTGTGAACTAATTGTAGTTTGCATTTGTGATGCTATCTCATTTAATGCTTTGGCAATGGCTGATTTTCTTTGTGCTTGTGCTCCATTAAAATTCATAGGAGCTATTCCTACACCATAAAACACACCTTCTTTTACAGGCATATTTAAAACCCAATTAGGTTCTGTTTTACAAATTCCTGTTGTATTATTTGGAGTTGGAGAAGATATAGAACATCCAGCAAAAAGAAAAATTGCTGGTAAAAGTAGATATTTAAATCTCATTATTGAGCATCTCCACCAAATTCTTTTGCAACAGCAGCATCTAATTCTTTATCTGCATTTTTAGCTAAAAATTTTTGCCATAATGCTTTGTTATTATGAAAAGATGTTTTAATTGCTTTTTTTACACTATTTTCTGCTACTTTATTAGGCATTCCTACTAAAATATACATAGTACCTTTTGGAGAAGTCCAAAATTTGATTGGTTTACTTCCAGTTAATGTCGCTTCTGATACTTGTTTTGATACATTCTCAGTCGCTTTATCTGCTGTTTGAGCATCACCAACACCTGTAGTTGCTTGGTATTGTTTAAACATATTTTTTACTTTGATTTTCATTTGTCTAGCTAATGCATCTCTAGCTGCAGATTCTGCTTCTGTTCTTTGGAAACTTGGTCCTAATGGAGATTTTTCTGCACTACCTACTGCAAAAATTCCACCTTCCATCATTGCACCACCATCACATACCCAACTAGGAGCAGTTTTTCCATCTATTACACATTGATCAACATTAGTTGCTGCTGGTTGTGGTTGATTAGCATTTCCACATCCAGTTAAAACCCCCATCATCCCTATAGCTAAACTTGCCACTATTAAAGTTTTTTTCATTTAAACTTCCTTTTTTTTAAAAAATAATAACATACTATTACTTAAAAAACACTTAAATTACTTAAATTGGGGGATTATTAGAATTGTAGTTATAAGACTCTTTCCAGATACTTGCGGCACATCCAAGCCAAAAGGTGCCTTGCTGTGTTCCCACCCTGGGGCTTTGCCTTTTGGCTAGATTGCACAAGTCTGAAAAGAGCAGTAAAAAAACATGATTTTCTTAATGCTCTTTTTCTGGAAATTGTTTGAAAAGTTTTCTGGCGGAAAGGGCGGGATTTGAACCCGCGGTACCCTTACGAGTACGACGCCTTAGCAGGGCGTTGGTTTCAGCCACTCACCCACCTTTCCATATATGAAGTTTTCGGACTAGAATTATACATAAATAAACTTAAAGTTTACTTAAACATCTATTTTTATAAAAAATAATAATTAATTCCCACAAAAAAATTATTTTGATTTATATCTTTAGAATATCCTACATTAATATTAAATTGTTTTGTAATCCCTTGGATATATCTAATATTTAATTCGTTATATTTCTTAAAATCAAAAAAGTTTCTTTGAAAATCAAATACAAATTTTGAAACTTCAAAATTATATTCACAATAAATCTCTGGTGCTATTCCTAAATAATAACTGTTTTTATAATAATGTTTTAAATTCACATCAAAAGAATATAAAAATCTATTTATTTTATAACTAATCCCAGCAGAAGTTTTCAATGTAGCATACATCTCATTATCTCTAAATCTCTCAAATCCTAAATCTACACTCCAAGAAATAGGTTTAAATATATCATCTCTAGGAGTTAAAGATTTAATATTAAAAAAATAAAAATAATCCAATTTACTAGAATCTTTTGAAATAGATGCTTGTAGTTTGAAAAAATCAATATAAGCACCTGCTACAAAACCATTATTTAAATCATATATACTATGAAAAGCTGGTTTAATTCCTATTAATGCTGTGTCTTTTTTATAATAGACCCAAACTTTATCACTATCATGTGAATTTAGAGGATTATCTGGTTTTACCACATTAATAGTTTTTTCTTTACCTAATTTACTTCTAATTTTTAATAACTTTATATATTTTTTTAAATATTTAGTTTGCTTCATATGTTTTACTACATAATCATAATTCAACATCTCAATAGCAAAATCCAAAATATATTGTTTATCTTTTGTATTTAAATTTTTTAATAACTTCACATCATTTGTTTTTAAAAATTTAGAAGCTATACTTTTATTGCTAATATGATTATAATAATATAAAATTATTTTTCTTTTTGATGGTCTAAAATTACTTGACACTATCAAATGTTCTCTATCCATCTCTTTGATAGTATCAATAGGTAATGTTTTATAATTAAATTTATTAGTCAATTCCAAAGAAGGTCTAGCTGCTTCTAAAAACCATAAAATCTCATATGAACAATTTTTATTAAAATAATAATAATATGCCCATTTATCTTTTACTTCAAACAAATGTAATTTTAATTTTTCTATTTCATTTGGAGTTAGATTAAGTTTATATTCCCATATATCTCTGTTTTTAATATCATTATATTCTGATATTTTTTTATAATAAGGCACAACTGCGAATTTCCCTTTATACATTCCAGTTAAACCTTTAAAAGCATATATTATTGCATTTGTATCATCTGTCATAGCTGCATAATTTATAGCAAATGAATTTAATAAATCTCCATTACTATCATCAAGTCTAAGTAATGTATGTCCAAACATAGAAGCTGGTGAATTCATTAAAATAGTAGGAAAAATAACACTTACACTTTTAACACTTTTAATAGCATTCATCTCTTTATTAAGTTCAATACAATTTTGTACTTTAATATCTAAATTTGGAAATTTTTCTTTTATCCATTCTCTTCTAGCTGGAAATCTACAATATGTAGAATTATCATCTTGATATTTTGGATGTTGTAAATAATAAATAGTAGCATTTAATTCTTCATAAGGTGAATATTTACCATTTTTAGATAGAAAAAAAGAAGGTGAATCAATTTCCGATTTTTGATTTTTATAATGTAATAATATATGCCAATAAGGTTTTTTAGATAATTGAATTATATCTTTATTAAAAGAAGCAAATATAAAAATAGGAAGAAGGAGTAAAAATACTCCTTTTAGATTATAGTGCATATTTAGCAATGTTATCAATTACTTGAGAATAAGTTACATTATCGCTAGCAAAAATTTTATCAAAGTTTTTTTGCATTTTTGCTGAAAACTCTGCTTCATTTTGAACATTCATAAGTTTGGCTAAAGTTTTTAACTCTTCTCCATTTCCTTTTGCTGAATCTAAAGCAATTTTATCAAGATTATCTCTTACAAAATTGTTTAATTTATCATTTGATGCAATTTTTGTTGGTTTTTCACATCCTAAAGTACCACTTGTGATACCAAAAGTTTGATTTCCAGAAATTCCATTTGTTGTTACTGCTAGTACTTGTTTTACTAGACTATCTTGTTGTCCTTTCCATACCATATATCCTAATCCACATCCTGTGTTAGTATTTCCTGCGAATGCAACACCTGCTGCTAATGTAGCAACTAATAATAGTTTTTTCATTTTTATCTCCTTGATTATATTTAATCAAACTAATTATAAAAAATAAAACAAATAATTACAACAAAATTTATCTTAATTAGTTAATTTTAGATATATTTTGTTACTAAACTCCTCTTTTTTTAGAAAAAAGACGAATATGTATCCTATCACTATAAAAAAATTTATGTTTCATACAAAAATCAAATACAAAAGGAGCATTTTTTTGAAGTTCTGTTTTATTTTCACCAAGAGGCATACAATAAATATCATTTTTTAAATCATCTACTATATCTTGTATTTCATTATATTTATCATCAGCTATAACAAATTTAAAAAAACTATTTTTTGCATGTATAGCTATGTTTTTTATAATATCTTTTTTGACTCTATCTTCATACCTCTCACCACTATTACTAAGTTTTACACTCATAGCAAAAGTTACATTTTTATACTTTGGATATGTTTCAAAATCAATATTTATAGTAGTGTTTGTTTCTATTGTAATATTTTGAAATTTTTCAATTATAGGATAAAGTTTTTTATAATAAAGTGTAGGTTCACCACCAGTAAGAACAATATCACAAGGATAATATTTTTCAATTTCTGCAATAATCTCAGCTATACTCATAAGTTTCCAAGAAGATTTATATTTTTTATCTACAGCATAAAAACTATCACATCCGTGCTTTGAAAACCCAGGACAAGTAAGATTACATCCACCAACTCTTATAAAAAGAGAAGGACGACCTGCAAACTTCCCTTCTCCTTGGATAGAATAAAAAATTTCAGATATAGGTATATTAGAAGTCATCAAAACTTAAACTTCCTTTAGAATAGTTAGTTACATTTGCTTCAAAGAAATTTGTTTTTTGTTCATTAAAACTACTAAAACTATCAAACCAACTAAGAGGATTTTTATCTTCCACTTCTGGAAATAATTTTTCAAGTCCAATAGCTTTTAATCTTTGATTTGTAAGATATTTAATAAAATTATCAATTAATTGATTACTAAATCCAAGAATCTGTTCACCTGTGATATAATAACCCCAATCTCTTTCTAATTCATATGCTTGATAAAACATTTTTCTTACATTTTCTATAACTTCTGGTGTGAAAAGTTCTGGTTTTTCTTTTTGAATTTCTTTGTAAATATTTGCAAAAAGTTGAAGGTGTGTTACTTCATCTCTTTGAATAAATCTAATCATTTGAGCACTTCCAAGCATCTTTCCTGCTCTTGCAAGTACATAAATACCAGCAAATCCACTATAAAAATATATCCCTTCTAGACATTGATTTGCAACAATCATATAGATTTTTGCTTCATCATCACCATCAATAGCTCTTTGACCATATTTTTCATATACATTACCAATAAATTCATTTTTTGATTTTAATTTTTCGTCACTTCTCCACATCTCATATATCTCATCTGTATTCATTGAAATACTATCAACCATTACAGCATAACTTTGAGAATGAAGAGCTTCTTCAAAACTTTGTCTAACTATACACATATTAACTTCTGGTGCTGTTATCCATGGGTTTACATTATCAACAGAATTATTAGTTTGAATTGAATCCATAAAAATAAGTTGTGATAAAACTTTATCATATAGTCTTCTTTCTGCTGGAAGTAATTTTCTATATTGTCTTGCATCTTCTGTCAAATCCACTTCTTTTGGAAACCAAGTATTTGCAAGCATCATCTCCCATAGATTATAAGCCCATCTATAAGACAAATTATTAAGATTTATTATTCCATCACTACATCCATTAATAATTCCCGTAGTTGAGCCTTTTTTTGTAGTAGGACAATTATAATTAAATAGTTTTTTTTTCATTAGCAGTCCTTGTAAGATTAAATATTTAGGATTAGAATTGTAGCACAAATTTTTGTAGATTAAATGACAAATTTTTATAAAAAAAAGAAAAGCCCTATTTTAATAATGTTAGATGTCAAATTTAACATCTAACATTTATTCATTTACATTTTTTACAAATACCATATAGATATACTTCACTTCCTTCAATATTATCAATCACATCTAAAGATGGTTGACAACTATTTTGAAGTTCAAAATCATATACTTCCCCACATTTTTTACAAACAAAATGTCCATGTGGTTTTTTTGTAATTTCAAATTTTGGTTTTACATCTTTTGGATGAATTTCACTTAATATATTTTCCTCTTTTAACGCATTAATATTTTTATAAACAGTAGCAAGAGATATTGAAGGAAATTGTTCTTTTACTTCATTATAAATATCTTCAATAGCAATATGTCCGTATTTATCTATTGTTTTTAAAATAGTAAGTCTTTGAGGTGTTTTTTTTAGCGAAGTGTTGTCAAGTAGGTTTTGTATATTTTGCATATTATTTCTTTAAAAGCTAAGAGAAAAAATCTCTTAGTCTTCTAAGATTTCTTCAATAGTGATATAATCACCAACTCTACCAGTCATTTGTTCTACATCAGTATTTACTGGTAATGTTTTTTTACCTGGTCTCCATCCTGCTGGACAAACTTCACCAGTTTTATAAGCATGTTGATGTGCTTTGATTTGTCTAATGAATTCTTTTACACTTCTACCTACTGGTGGAGCTTGTACTTCTTGAGCTACAACTACACCATCTGGGTTAATTAAGAATCTTCCTCTTAGAGCAATTCCTGCACCTTCAATTAATACACCAAATTTTCTACTCATTTCAGTAGTTGGGTCTGCTGCAATTGTAAGTTTTAAATCTTTTAAAAGTGGCTCAGTTTCAGCAAATCTTTTATGACTGAATTTTGTATCAGTTGATACTGCTAATACTTCACATCCTAATTCACCTTTGATGATATCAAGTTGTGCATTCATAGCTGCAATTTCAGTTGGACATACAAATGTAAAATCTGCTGGGTAAAAACAAATTACAGTCCATTTTCCTTTGTAATCTTCGCTACTTACTTCTGTATAGTGTCCTGTTTCTGCATTATAAGCTTCTGCTTTAAATTCTGGCATATTTTTTAATACTAATACACCTGCTTGTGTGTTTTCCATATTTGTCTCCTTAGTTTCTGTTTTATTTTCTACTACTTCTTCAGTAGCTTCTACTTCTCTTTCGCAAGCCATAATAGCTCCTTTATGATTGTTGTAGTGGAATTCTATCTAAAAGATAATTATTTGTCAAGGAAAAAAATTATTATTTAGAAAATTTTATTGTTTATATTCAAATATTTAATTTTTTGATATAATTATAGAAAACAAAAAACATTCATTAAATTTAAAATATTATGGAATATTTTTTGCTTAGTGTTTTGTATATATTAAGATAAGGAGTAATAATGAGTTTTGAAATATCTGCATCAGATAAATATCTTGAAAAAGCAATCAGTTATAGAGCACTTAGACAAGATTTAATATCTGGAAATATTGCAAATGTAGATACTCCTTATTACAAACCTAGAGATATTGATTTTGAAGATGCTTTGATAAAAGAAGCAAACAAAGAATTTGGAAATCATACTAAAAAATTAGAATTAGCTAAAACTACTCCAGATATGATGAGTGGCATAGAAGAGGATTCAGAAAAACCAACTATATTTTTTAGAGATGGTCATCTTGCAAGAAATGATGGAAATAGTGTAGATTTAGATGTAGAAACTACAGAATTAGCAAAAAACAATGTTATGTATAATGCAACTATAGAAGCTCTTAAAAAAGATGCTTCTATTTTTAGAGCAGTTTTAACTGCAAGTAAAAATATTTAAGGATAAAAAATGGGTTTTTTAAGTAGTTTTGATATTAGTGGATATGGACTTTCAGCTGAAAGATTTAGAATTAATGTAATATCAAGCAACATCGCAAATGCAAATACAACAAGAACTGATGAAGGTGGACCATATAGAAGAAAAGAAGTTGTATTCAAAGCAGTTGACTTTGACAAACAACTAAATAATGAATTAGATAAAAATAATAATTTTCTAAAATTTTCAAATCCTTTAGATGAAAATGGAGAAGATTTTGCTGAGCCAAAACCAGCTCTTACAACTGTTGTAGTAGATAAAGTAGTAAGAGATGATAAAAAACCTATCCTTAAATATGACCCAAGTAATCCAGATGCTGATAAAAATGGATATGTTGCTTATCCAAATATTAATCCTGTAGTAGAAATGTCCGATTTAATAGAAGCAACTAGAAGTTATCAAGCAAATGTAGCAGCATTTCAAAGTGCAAAAAATATGGCACAAAGTGCTATAAGTATTTTAAAAGGATAATAAATGGCTATGAATATAGGTAATATCGGTGATATTTCAACTAAAGACCTTTTAAATAATCAAAACAAAGTAAATAATAATAGTAATATTGATTTTGCTGATATGTTAAAAAAAGAACTTGATGATACAAATAAAGTTATGCAAGAAGGTCAACAAGCAAACCTTGAAATAGCTACTGGGACTGTAAAAGATTTAGCAAAAGCAAATATAGCTATTGAAAAAGCTGACTTAAAAATGCAAATGATGCTTGAAGTAAGAAATAAAGCTATCAATGCTTATAAAGAACTATCTAAAATACAAATGTAATGACTGAACAAGATAAAAACTCTCTAAAAGTCGGTATACTTTTTTCTGCTATCTTTTTTTTAATACTCATTTTTTTATTAAGAGTTACTTTTATAAGTATCTATAAACCAGACCATTTTATATCTCGTGTTATTAGCCATACAGACCTAGCATTAAGAGGTAAAATAATAACAAAAGACAACTACATAGTAGCTGAAAATAAAAAAATTTATAGTGTTGCTGTAATCAAAAAATATATTAACCAAAATAAAAAAGATTTATTAATAAATCTACTATCAATATATACAAATACACCTAAACAAGTATTACTTCATAGATTAAACGATACCAATACTTCAAGAGTTGTTTTATTAAAACATATTCCTTACAATATTAAAAAAAATCTTTCTTATTTATCTACTGTTTTAACAATAAAAAAAGTTTTTATTCCTTCTAAATCAAAAATTATATACGGACTAGATATATATGAAGAACCATCAAAAAGATATTATCCTTTTCATGATAGATTTGAACCTGCTTTAGGATATGTGAAATATAATGATAAACACCAAAAAATAGGTATAGGTATAGAAAAATATTATGATGAAATTTTAAAACCTAGACAAAATGGGTATTCAAAAGGATACAGAGATGTTCAAAATCACATAATCTATGATAATAACGCTATTATAAAAAAAAGAGTCGATGGAGATAATCTACATCTAAATATAAACTTAGTTCTACAAGGAAAAATAGAAAATATCCTAGATACACTAAAACCTCAAATGAAAGCGAAAGAACTTCTAGCTGTAGTTATGGATAGCAAAACTGGACATATTATTTCTATCGCTACATCTAATCGTTTTCATCCTATGCATATTAGACCAAATGAAGTATCAAATCTAAAAATTTCACACATACAATATTCATACGAACCAGGAAGTGTTATGAAACCAATAACATTAGCAATGCTTCTAGAACATAAAAAAGTAAACATTTTAGAAGTTTTAAATGCTCATAATGGTGTGTTTCACTTCAAAAGACACTTTACAATATACGATGATGAATCATTTAAATGGTTAAATGTTATCCAAGCAGTTATTCACTCTAGTAATATTGTATTCGCTCAATTAGGCCTTAGATTAACTCCTGAAGAATTTAGAAATGGTCTTTTAAATTTTGGATTTTACAAAAGAAGTGGTATAGATTTACCTTATGAATATAAGGGTGTTTTATTTTCTCTTAGAGGATTTCAAAGTGAAATCCACAGAGCAAGTAATGCTTTTGGTTACGCTATGCAAGTAAACTTAATACAACTTCTAAAAGCATATAATAGTTTTAATAATGATGGAATTATGATAACACCTAAAATAGGTGAATTTTATGGAAATACTCCTATAATACCACAAAAAAAACAAGTAATATCACCAGCAACTGCTCAAACTGTATTAAATATTTTAAGACAAGTAGTTTTACAAGGTACAGCAAAAGCAACCAATATACCTGGACTTTTTATAGCTGGTAAAACAGGAACAGCTAAAATAAATAAAAATGGGCAATATATTAAAGGATTATATAACTCAACTTTCGTAGGATTTGTAAATGATAATAAACATAAATATACAATAGCTGTACTGACTATAAAACCTGACCCTCATAGATTTTTTGCATCTCAAACTTCTGTAGTAATTTTTAGAAAAATTGTAGAAACTATGATAGAAATGAATATATTAAAACCAAATAAGCAAAATTAATTGCTTATTGGCATTTTAAGATTTTACCATCTTTAAAATCAACTTCAAATGGCTTAAATTGTACTCTTATATCTTTTTTAGGTGTATTTTTTAATGCTTCACCTAAAGAATCATCATTTAATAAATAACTTGTATGTATTGTTGCTGTTTTATTAGGTTCAATATTCACACTTTGTTTGATATAATTTTCTACCATTTGTATATGATTATTATCACTAAATGTTATAGCTGCATATAAATAAGTAATAGGCTTTTTATAATTGTTTTTTATCACATATGTAAAATTATATCCACTAGTTAAACTATTATTGTAATAATCAAAAGAATATTTAACTAGTTTCAATTTATTACATTTTAAAATAACTCCATTAGAAATATCTTGTTTGATAGTTTTTTGCGTTTGTCCTACCATATTTAATTTTTGCTCTAACTTAGCTACTTTTTCTTCTAGGATTTTTACCCTTTCTTCTAATGAAGAAGCAAACACAACACTCAATAATAATCCTGATAATATAATTTTTTTCATTTATTAACCTTAATATCTATAAGTAATTCTTCCCTTATCTAAACTATAAGGATTTAACTCTACTTTTACTTTATCACCTGGAACTATTCTAATATAATTCATTCTGATTTTTCCTGAAATATGACATAATAATTCATGTCCTGTATCTAATTTTACTTTAAATGTAGCATTTGGTAATGAATCTGTTACAACACCATCTACTTCTAATACATCATCTTTTGCCATCTTATTCTCCTTTTAACTCTGTTAATATTATTGGTTTATTATTTACTATTGCTATTTGATGTTCGTAGTGACTTCCTATTTTTCCATCAAGACTTACTACACTCCATCCATCTTCTAATGTATCGCTTTCACCTGTTTCTTGACATATCATAGGCTCTAAGCAAAACACCATTCCATTCTTAATTTTATCACCTTGATTTGCTTTACCCTCTACATAATTTAATATTTGAGGTTCCTCATGAGGTGCTCTACCTATCCCATGTCCAGAATAATCTCTAAGTGGGTAATATCCTCTAGATCTGATATAATCTTCAGCTATTTTAGATAATTGTTTAAATCTCATTCCAACTTTTATATTTTCAATCATATGATATAAAGTATCACGACTTACATCTATAATATCTTGAGATTTACTATCTACTTTACCAATAGGAACTGTAATAGCAGCATCACCATACCATCCATCTATTTCAACTCCTATATCAAATCCTACAACATCACCCTCTTTAAAAGGAATATTATTTGGTATTCCATGAATAATTACTTCATTTACACTTACACATACACTATTTGGAAAACCATAAAGTCCTTTAAAAGAAGGCCTTCCTCCACTTTTTACAATAAATTCCTCTACTGCTTTATCTATTTCTAGTCCAGTCGCTCCAACAACTGCCATTTCTCTAGCTAACTCTAAAGCCTTTGCAACAACTTGTGCTGGTTTTTTTATAGCTTCAATTTCAGCAGGTTTTCTAATTGGAATAGCCATTAAATTTCCTTAACATTAAATTTTGATTTTGATTGATTATTTCCCAAAAGGGAAAAGAAAAGATTATAGTCCAGTAGCTGAAAGAGTTTCATATTTTTGCATCATCATTTGAGCTTGAATTTTTCTCATTGTATCGATTGCTACTTGAACTACGATTAATACAGC
>Ga0256843_1002268_pt1 | contig 14210 bp, 9 predicted proteins | sample AlvinellametaG_FD_191572 | JGI IMG/M metagenome (GOLD analysis project Ga0256843, IMG submission 191572) | Pompeii worm associated microbial communities from hydrothermal vent at the East Pacific Rise, Pacific Ocean - Alvinella | ecosystem: Host-associated > Annelida > Integument > Unclassified ... | reverse complement strand
ATATTTGATAAATTCAATGCTTTAGGTCGGGACAATCTACTCCTAATGAACTCTTTTAGAGAATAATTATAATATTTTTCTCTAATATTGTTATGATACAAGGTCGGGGTATCCTTACCCCGACATTTATATTTTTGATAGGATAAAATATTTGTTTATATATTTGGTATTATCGTCGGGGTAGGGATACCCCGACCTACAAAAAGGTGTGATTTAATCCCATACATCAGAGACTTTAGCCCCTGTTCCAAAAATAGCTCTTAGCTCTTAGCTTCCATCTCTACGCTAAAATACTGTAGGCTGGATAGAGCTGTTATCTACTCCACCCTCTTCGTTTACTTCTAAAAGTTTTTGCCATAGTTGTGAAGCGATAGCATCATATCTCTTGCTTGTTTCACAATTTGGAGCTAGTACAGTGATAGGCACACCATTATCTCCACCCTCTCTTATAGCTGGTTCTATCGGTATCTCTCCTAGTATAACAGTAGAGTAAGCATCGGCTAGTGGTTGAGTAGTACCTTTGCCAAATATATCATACTCTTTGCCACTATCTGGGCAGATAAATCCACTCATATTTTCTACTATACCAGCTATAGGGATATTTAGCTGAGTAAACATATCCATACTTCTGATAGTATCATCAAGAGCTACTTTTTGTGGAGTGGTTACACATACTCCTGCTGTTACTGGCAAGTTTTGAGCTAAAGCTAGTTGAGCATCACCAGTACCTGGAGGCATATCAAAGATAAGCACATCAAGTTCACCCCACTTTATATCTTCTAACATCTGTTCTATAGCTTGAGTTACCATAGCACCTTTCCAGATAAGAGATGCACCTCTTTCAACTAGTGAACCTATAGACATCACTTTTATATCGTGAGCTGTGATAGGTACTATAGTGTTACCTAAAAATGCAGGTTGAACACCCTCTATACCCATCATACGAGGGATATTTGGTCCATATATATCAGCATCCAAAAGCCCTACTCTTTTGCCCTGTTTTGCCAAAGCTATAGCTAGGTTGACTGTAGTGGTGGACTTACCTACCCCACCCTTACCTGAGCTTACCATCACAAAGTTTTGGATAGAAGGTAGTACATTTTTACCGTTTGAGCTTGTTACTCTTGGCATTTTGGGTTTGATGATGTTTATATCTATGTTTGTCAAACCAAGAGGTTGCAGTCTTGCTTTTATCTCTTCTTTGAGTTGCCCCTCTATAGTAGGAGCAGATGATGGTATATCTAAAGTGATAGATACACTATCACTATCTAAAGATATATCTTTAAGAAAACCAAACTCAACTACACTCTTGCTAAATCCAGGATAGATAACCTTGGATAGTCTCTCTTGGATATCACTAAAAGTTGCCATATCTAAGCCTTATATAGGAAGTACACGGATATTTTCGTCTAACTTCTCTTTGAGTACACTCTCTATAGCATAAAGTGTTCCTGTACTTGCACTAGCACATCCACTACAAGCACCTAGATAACGGATATATACATCTATATGAGCACCATTTTCTTTGATATCTAGTATCTCCATATCTCCACCATCCATCACTAGCATTTGACGGATATATTTATCTATAGTACTTTCAACTGCTTTTAGTTTCTGCACTAGTGTCATCTGAGCAAAAGGAACATCCTCCCCTGCACTACTAGCATCAGCTACTTTTGCCATCTTTTCTTTTTCATACTCTTCTAGCAAGTCCACAAGATATATCTCTTTGGCTTCGTGTCCACCAGGACGGATACAAGACTTACAAAATGCTCCAGCTTTTGTATAGTCTGTTATCTGCTCAACTGTTGTAAGGTCATTTAGACGGATAACCTCTCTAAGAGTTCCCAAGCTTACTCTAGCACACTCACATACGATGATGTCATCTTCAAAGCTGTCCATATCTACACCTTTGTATTGTGATGCTGCTTTTTTGATAACATCATAAGCCATAACACTACAGTGCATCTTTTGAGGTGGTACTGCTGGAGTATCTGGGTTATCTCTCATAGCTTTTTCTACATCTATGTTTGTTATCTTGACTGCTTCATCTACAGTCTTGCCTTTACAAAGCTCAGCCATAGTATCAGAACTAGCGATAGCTGTACCACAACCAAAACTTTTAAACTTAGACTCTAGTATCTTGTCAGTTTTTGGATCAACTACCCAGTATAGTCTTACTGCATCTCCACAACTCTCAGCTCCAAAGTCAGCTACGATAAGCTCTCCACCCATTTCTTTGGCTTCTTCTTCTGTGATCTCACCCATATTGCGAGGGTTATTCATCAAATCTTGTACTTTTTGGCTATACTCATCCCAGATGGTACCACCTATCAAACTATCAAATCCCATTTTTCTCTCCTAATCTTACAGTCCACTCTCGTGGTTTTTTGGTGTATATGCATAAGAGCTTGAAATCTCTCTTAATCTCTTTACTGCTTTTTTGACTACTTCTATAGTATAGTCTATCTCTTCTTTTGTTGTATAACGGCTTAGTGAAAATCTCACTGCTGTATGAGCCAAATCAGCTTCAGCCCCTATAGCTTCCATAACTGGGTTTGACTCCAAATCCTCACTCGCACAAGCACTACCTGTACTAGCTGCTATACCAGCTTGGTTTAGATCCCAAAGCATAGACTCACCCTCTATACCTCTAAATGAGATAAGCAAAGTGTTTGGTGTTCTTTTCTCTCTTGGAGTTACTACAAATGTATCTTCTATCTTTAGTAACTCATCTTCGAGATGATCTCTAAGCTCTTTTACATCGTGCATCTCAAAGTCAAGTGCATCAACAGCAGCTTCCATAGCTTTACCCATACCCACAATACCTGGTACATTGAGTGTACCTGAACGATAACCACCCATTTGTGAACCACCGTGAAGCAAAGGTATAAGCTCTTTGCCTTTTTTGATATATAATGCCCCTACTCCTTTTGGACCGTGGAACTTGTGAGCTGAAAATGTCAGATAATCCACATCAAAAGCTTGTACATTTACAGGTATCTTACCTATAGCTTGAACTGCATCTGTATGGAAAAGTACATTATGCTCTTTACAAATCTCTCCTATCTCTTCTACAGGAAAGATAGCTCCTGTTTCATTGTTCGCCATCATCACAGATACGAGTGCTGTTTTGTCTGTGATGTTGTCTCTTACACTCTGTGCGTCTATAAGACCATCTGAGTTGATAGGCAGATATGTCACTCTGCACCCTTGTGATTCGATAAACTTAGCAGTCGCCATCACAGAAGGATGCTCTACTTCACTTATAATGATATGGTTTTTTCTACCTGTTAAGATATACTGAAAATATACACTCTTTAGCACCCAGTTGTTGCTCTCTGTAGCACAAGAAGTTACTACTACACTATCCTCTTTTGGTGCATTGATACCAGCGTATATCTTCTCCATAGCACTTTTAAGTGCTGGATGTGTTTCACTAGCAAATGCATGAAGCGAGTTTGGATTGCCATACTTTTGAACAAAAAACGGCTCCATTTCACTAAATACATGTGGATCGACAATAGTCGTCGCATTATTGTCAAGATAAACTCTCATAAAATTCCTTTTTAAGATATAAATTGTCCTAATTAACTAAGAGCATAATACATATTTAATCTTAATTAAAAATAAAACTTATATTGAATAGGAGGATTATACTCCTAATTGTGTTAAAATTACTTGATAATGGCGTCAAAACTTTAAGCTCTTGATACTGAAATATATCTATCTACAGTTATAAAAGTCATATTATTTTGGATTTATTAAATTTTTAGATAAAATACAATATCAAAAAGCTATTAAAGTATCAAATATGACCGAGCAACAAACACGACAAGAACTTATCGATACTAAACTCTTAAAATCTGGTTGGGATGTATCAAACCATACTCAAGTTCAAATAGAATTTAACAATACTTCTACACATAATAATTCTGAACAGTTTAGTGATTATGTCTTGTTAGCTCAAGATGGAAAACCTCTAGCTGTTGTAGAAGCTAAAAAGACTTCAAAAGACGCCAAGCTTGGAAGAGAACAAGCAAAACAATACTGTGAAAATATCCAAAGAGAACAAAATATAGATTTGCCGTTTTGTTTTTATACCAATGGTAATGATATTTATTTTTGGGATATAGGAAACTATCCACCTAGAAAGATTTATACTTTCCCTACTCGTGAAGATTTAGAAAGACTCAGACATATAAACAGATACAAAAAGCCACTTTCACATGAGTTTATAAACAAAGATATAGCCGGAAGAGATTATCAGATGAGTGCTATCCGTTCGGTTATGGAAAGTATTGAGAAAAAGCAAAGAGATTTTTTGCTTGTCATGGCAACAGGAACAGGAAAGACTAGAACAACCATAGCCTTAGTAGATGCCTTGCTTCGAGCTGGAGTTATAAAAAAAGTGCTGTTTTTAGTAGATAGGATAGCACTAAGAGAACAAGCGATTGAAGCTTTTAAAGAGTATCTACCAAATGAGCCTCTTTGGCCAAAGTTTGGTGAGAGTGTTATCGCAAAAGATAGACGGATATATGTCTCAACCTATCCTACCATGCTAAATATCATAAGAGATGAAGAGCAGATTTTATCATCACATTTTTTTGATTTGGTTATTGTAGATGAGTCGCACAGGTCTATTTACAATACAAACAAAGAGATCTTAGAATATTTTGATGCTATTAAATTAGGTCTTACTGCAACTCCTACAAATGTGATAGATCACAATACTTTTAAACTTTTTAAGTGTGAAGATGGACTTCCTACCTTTGCCTACTCGTATGAAGAAGCACTAGAGCATATACCACCGTATCTTTGTGATTTTGCAGTGATGAAGATAAAAACAAAATTTCAAGATGAGGGTATAAATAAAAGAACCATATCTTTAGAAGATCAAAAAAAGCTCCTCTTAGAGGGAAAAGAGATAGAAGAGATCAATTTTGATGGAACTGAACTTGAAAAAAAAGTTATAAACAAAGATACAAATAGGCTTATAGTAAAAACTTTTATGCAAGAGTCTATAAAAGATGATGATGGAGTGCTACCAGCTAAAAGTATATTTTTTTGTATGAGTAAAGCTCATGCAAGAAGAGTTGAAGAGATTTTTGATGAACTTTACCCTGAATATGTTGGTGAGTTGGCTAAAGTAATAGTCTCAGATGACCCACGAGCTTATGGTAAAGGAGGACTAGTAGATCAGTTTAAAAATAAAAATATGCCAAGAGTTGCTATAAGTGTAGGTATGCTTGATACCGGTGTAGATATACGAGAACTTTGCAATTTAGTATTTGCAAAGCCGATATACTCTTATACTAGATTTTGGCAGATGATAGGGCGAGGCACAAGGCTACTTGATGAAAACAACTTAAAACCATGGTGTAGTAACAAAGACAAATTTCTTATAATGGATTGTTGGGATAATTTTGAGTATTTTAAACTCAATCCAAAAGGAAAAGATATAGACTCTTCAACTCCTTTGCCTGTAAAACTTTTTGAGCTAAGACTACAAAAGATAGCATTAGCCATAGAGAAAAATTTAACAGATATAAAAGAAAAAGAAATAACAAAACTAAAAGAGTTTATAAAACTTTTCCCATCAGCTTCCATAACTATAAAAGATGCCAAAAATGAGTTAGACAAACTAACACATGAGTTTTGGGATAGTTTAGATAGTGAAAAAATCTCTTTTTTAGATATACATATAAAACCACTGGCAAAAGCGATAGTTGGAGTGGATTATAAAGCTATGAGATTTGAAAAAGATGTTGTAGATTTTACTATTTTAAGACTACAAGAAAATGATAAAAAACTAGAAAAGAAAAAAGAAAGTCTTATCTCTCAACTCAAAGAATTACCACTAAGTATAAATATAGTAGCAAAAGAAAAAGAGCTAATTCAAAAAGCAAAAGAGCATAAGTTGTGGAACAATGCAGATGAAGATGAGCTAGATGATTTGGTAAGAAGATTAGCTCCTCTTATGAAGTATAGAGAAGAAATCACAACAACCTCAACAGCAAAACTTGATTTGCAAGATATCATCAAAGAAAAAGAGTATGTAGAGTTTGGGGCAGATAGAGAATCGGTAAGTATCTCAAAATACAAAGAGATGGTAGAAGCTAAGATATATGAACTTTTAAAGCAAAACCCTATTTTACAAAAGTTAAAAGATGGCAAAACCATAACTCATGATGAGATAGAAGAGTTAGCTCAAACTTTACATAAAGAAGATCCATATATAACTATAGATTTGCTAAGACGAGTATATATGAATAAAAAAGCACCATTTTTAAAATTTATCAAACATATCTTAGGTATAGAAGAGTTACAAAACTTTCCAGATACAGTAAGTGCTTCATTTGAGAAGTTTATACAAATGCATCCCACACTTACAGCTACTCAATTAAAATTTTTAGAACTTTTAAAAACTTTTATTATAGACAATGGAGATATAACGAAAAAAGATCTTATATCTGCTCCTTTTACTGCATTGCACCCATCAGGTATAAGAGGAGTTTTTAAACCAAATGAGATACAAGAGATACTACATATAACACAGGAGCTTGTCGCATAATGTTACACAACAATCAAAAACTAAAAAGCCTTATCAATCAACTATGGGATAAGTTTTGGAGTGGAGGTATATCTAACCCACTTACAGCCATAGAGCAAATAACTTATCTTATCTTTATGAAACGAATAGAAGATTTAGACAACAAACGAATTGCAGATGCCGAATGGACTGATGAGCCATATACATCACTTTTTAGTGGTATTTTTAAGTTAAATCCAGATGATGAAAACGGTATAGAAAAAGAAAAACTAAAATTTAGCTATATAAAACAACTCCCATCAGATGAGAGGATAAACCATATAAACCAATGGGTTTTCCCATTTTTAAAAGAGCTAAATGGTAAAAACTCTCATTTTACCAAGCATATGAAAAATGCAGTTTTTATAATCCCTAGTGCTTCTTTGCTTCATGAAGCTATCATAAAAATAGAAGAGATTTTTGAAGAGATAGAAAAAGATGCCCTACAAAATGGTCAAGCTTTTCAAGATATACAAGGTGATGTCTATGAGTATCTTTTAAGTGAAATTGCAACAGCTGGTAAAAATGGACAGTTTAGGACACCTAGACATATCATAAAACTTTTAACTGAACTTGTAGAGCCAAAGTATGGAGACAGGATAGCAGATCCTGCTTGTGGGACAGGTGGATTTTTGCTAGGAGCTTATCAGTATATAGTAAGTTCGTTTGATGTAGATGGAAAGTATAGCATCATAGATGAAGATGGTTTTAAAAGAAGTACAACAAGTGCTATCTTAACCCAAGAGAGAAAAGATATACTTGATAGCTCCCTAAGAGGGTATGATATAGATGTAACTATGGTTAGACTTGGGCTTATGAACCTTATGATGCATGGCATAGATGATCCTCAGATAGACTATACAGATACATTAAGCAAAAGTTTTCAAAAATTTAGTGGAGAGCAAAATAGCTACAATATTATCTTAGCCAATCCCCCTTTTACCGGAAACCTAAACAAAGGTGAGATAGATGATACATTGAGTCTAAATACCACCAAAACAGAGCTTTTGTTTATAGAGCGAATCTATAATATGCTTCAAGCTGGAGGAACAGCAGGGATCATCATACCTCAAGGGGTGCTTTTTGGAAGCTCTAAAGCTTTTAGAGATGCAAGAAAACTTATGATAGAAAACTCACAACTAAAAGCTGTCATTTCTATGCCAAGTGGAGTATTTAAGCCTTATGCAGGAGTGGCTACGGCAATACTCATCTTTACAAAAGCAGGTGAGAGTGATGAAGTATTTTTCTATGATATGCAAAATGATGGCTACTCACTAGATGATAAAAGGGTTAAGATAGAGCAAAGTGATTTACAAGATATTATCTCGAAATATAGAGATAGAGAAAACTTAAAAAATGATAGAACAAACAGATACTTCAAAGTGCCAAAAAGTGAAATAGTAGAAAATGGGTATGATCTAAGTTTTAACACTTACAAAGAAGAGGTTTATGAAGAGATAAAGTATGCTAGACCATCTAGGATTTTGTGTAAATTACATATTTTAGAAAATAAAATACAAAAAGAACTAGCAGATATAAAGAGTATGTATGAGTGAGATACAATATCAAAAACTAGATACTTTACTAAAATATTTACCAAAATCTAAAATAAAAGCAGGAGAAGGAAAAGAGAAAGGGAAATATCCTTTTTTTAAATCTGGTGCTGACCAATCAAAATTTATAGATATTGCAATTTTTGATGGTGAAAGTTTAATTATAGGTGATGGTGGAAATGCTAATATAAACTATTTTAATGGTAAATTTTCAACATCAGACCATTGTTATGTTATACAAAAAAAAGATGATGAAAATATTGATTTAAAATATGTATATTATTTTTTAAAAACAAATATCCATATATTAGAAGCAGGTTTTAAAGGTGCTGGACTTAAAAATATCTCTAAAAAATATATCTCAAATATCAAAATACCTATAATAAAACCTGTAGAAAATCAAAGAAAAATATCAACATTTTTAACAAGACTAGAAGAGTTAATAGCAAAAAGAAAAGAGAGTATAAAACTGCTTGATGAGCTTGTAAAAAGCACTTTTTTGGATATGTTTGGTGATCCTGTTTTAAATCCTAATGGGTGGGAAACAAAAACAATAGAAAAACTTGTAAAAAGTGAACCTTATGCAATAAAAAGGGGGCCTTTTGGAGGAGCATTAAAAAAAGAAATTTTTGTTGATGATGGTTATTTAGTGTATGAACAATATCATGCACTAAATAATGATTTTTCAATGGCAAGATATTTTATAGATGAAAAAAAATTTAACGAATTAAAAGGATTTGAGGTAAAAGCTGGTGATATTATTATCAGTTGCTCTGGTGTTTATTTAGGGAAATTAGCAATAGTTCCACAAGGTGCTAGAAAAGGTATTATAAATCAAGCATTACTTAAAATAAGTTTAGATGAAAATAAAATGAAAAACATTGCATTTACACATATCTTTACAAATGAAAATTTTAGAAATAAATTTTTTGGTGCTAACAGAGGAGCAGGTATTCCAAATTTTCCACCAATGAAAGATTTTAAAAAATTTTTATTTATTACACCTCCAATAGAATTACAAAATAAATTTGCAGATATTGTAATAAAAATAGAAAATACAAAAAAACTATATCAAAAAAGCTTAGATGAACTAACAAATCTTTTTAACTCTACTGCTCAAAAAGCTTTTAAAGGTGAACTTGATGTAAGTAAGATAGAGATGCCTAAAACCAGTAAAGTTCAAAAAACTGATGGTAAAAAAAAACTAAAAAAAGCTTTACAAATGCCTAAAGCATCAAAACTTTTAAGCTCTTTATGGTTAGAAGATAAGATGTATAAAGCAACTATGCTACAACCTAGTGTAGCTCTAAGCTCATTTTTTAAATCATCACAAGAGTTACAGCAAAAACTACAAGAGAGAAAAGAACATATCGATACAATGCTTCAAGATATCCCTCAAATAAAACAAGCTTTAGAAGATGGAGTATTAAATGAAGAAGATTTTTTAGAGTTGCCTTTGAGGTTTGATTTTGAGTATAAAAATATAAAAAAAATCATTATGCATAAACTCGCAACCAAAAAGATATCTCAAATTTGTTTTGATGACAAAGATGGTAAAACAAAAATAAAATTGGTAAAAACAGATGAAACTCTTACAACTTAAGCTACTAGATGACTTTCGAAGTTTAAAAAATGGTTTTGAAGTAGATTTTTCTACTATAACTGAAGATGATAGTTTTAATCCATATTGTATAGTTGGTAGAAATGGTAGTGGTAAATCAAATATTTTGGAGTTGTTAAGTCAGATATTTTATCAACTAGAATTAATCACTTTGCAGTTTTTACCACAGTATGAAAAACATAATGGCGATGAGATAGTCCTGCAAGAGTATGAAGCTTTTAGTGATTTTGGAGTATCTCCAGATGCTTATATTTTGATTTATAAGATAAAAAACACCATCATTGAAATACAAAAAGATAAACAAAAACCACCAAAAGGATACATCTTAACATCTGATTTGAAAGAAGAACTTTCTGCTTTAGAATTAAAAGAGTATCTACCAGAAAATATAGTAGGATATTCTTCTGGCACAAATGAAATACTTAGCTTACCTTTTTTAAAGATGAGAATGCTCCAGTATGATGAGTATTTGGATTATTTATCTAAAGATATTTTCTATAGTTCTTCTGAATCAAGAATGGTATATCTTGATGATGTTTATGCTCAAGCTATTTTTATAACAAATTTTTTAGATATTGATAATAGCTTAAAAGAAAGTGGTTTGTTAGATATCTTCAAAGAAACATTAGGTATCGAAAATATCCAAGAGTTTCGAATGGTGATAAATACTAATATTGAAGTTGCTATATATCAAGAAGATGAGTATGGCTACTATAAGGACTATAAAAATTTGTTTGATGGTGTTAAATCTAAGATTGATACTTTAAAAAGATGTTCTACTCTTTATTATGAAGATAAAGAAAATCAAAAACTATATTTAGATTTTTACTTGGATGATGCCTGTAAAGAGGTCTTTAGGAAAAATTTTGATAATAGTAGAGGGCTTTTTGATCTTTTTAAAATATTGATAGGTTTGAATTATTATCATATATCAGATTATACGAAAAATAAACTCTACAACTCTACAAGTTTGTTTGCAAAAGGGTATTTGACTCAACCACCTTGGAATGAAACATTTTTTCAATTTAGAGATTTTCTAATCAAAAAAAACAATAGCGAAAAACTGATATTGAGTCGATCCCTTTCAGATGGAGAACATCAGTTTTTACATACTATAGGTTTAGCATTACTTTACAAAAATACTCCATCACTCTTTTTGTTAGATGAACCAGAAACTCATTTTAACCCTGCTTGGAGAGCAAAATATATCTCTACATTAAAAAAGTGTTTTAAAGATGATAGTGTAAGCCCAGAAGTGTTTATAACTTCACACTCACCTTTTATAGTTTCAGACTCCAAACCTGAAAATGTTTTGATATTTGAAAAAGATACACAAAATAAAGTTGAGTGCAAACGACCAGATTTTAACACTTTTGGAGCAAGTATAAACAAAATCACGATAAAAGTTTTTGAAAAGAGTGAAACGATAGGAGATATGGCAAAAGCTAAGCTAGAAGAGTTTAAACAACGACTTGAAACTGAAGAGGATATAGATAAACTCATAAAGGAAGTAGAATACACCCTTGGTGATTCAGTAGAGAAAATACTTTTACTAAAAGAACTGTTTGATAAACAAGAAGGAAAATAGTTTGCTTTTTAATTACACCTACATCTCGCATGATATGGAAAAGATGCAAAAATATATGGATTTTGTATTTTTTGAGGTGTGGTGTAAAGCTACCAAAAATAAACCGTATAAATTTCATCTATTTAATAAACATAAAGAATTAAAAAGCATCATTGTAAAATTACATTATAGTGATAGTTCAGGTTCTGATTTATTTATGAGATATTTGGAAGAGATATATTATATTTTCCAAAAATTTAATAATGGTGAAAAAGCAAAATTAAAAAAATGGTATCAAACAACAACAAATATAAAAGGTTTATGTGATAATACTACAAAATATTTACCACTAGATTATGATAAATTATCAGACTTTAATTACATATTATCTAAAAAGATAAAAGATTTATATAGCCTATTGTATGGTAGTAATCCTATTAATGAATTAAAAGAGTTTAAACCATATACTACAACAATAGATGAACATTATAAAGAATTTATGAAAATAAATAATGAAAACATATGTCCTTTTTGTGGTATTCATTCTATAAAAGGCATATATCACACAAAAAGAGAAGCTTATGATCATTTTTTGCCAAAAGGAAAGTATCCATTTAACTCAATAAATTTTAAAAATCTAGCTCCTATGTGTCATGAGTGCAATAGTTCATATAAACTTGAAAACAATCCTATCTTTGACAAACAAGGCAACAGAAGAAAAGCTTTTTATCCTTATAGTTTAAAAGATACAAATATAGATATAAAAGTAGAAATAGATTCTTTTAGTGATATAAAACCTGAAAATATTACTCTAACTATAACAGCCCAAGAGCAAGAAAAGGTTGATACTTGGATAGAATTGTTTGGGATAGAAGAGAGATATAAAGCAGTTTTGAGTTCTGATAGTGATGGCAAGTATTGGTTAGAACAATTTGAAGATGAATTAAAAGATATACCTATAGATAAAATACAATACTTAGAAGTTAAAACTAAACAATTTAAAAAAAATCCATATTATGAAAAGAACTTTTTAAAAGTTGCTTTTTTTGAGGCTTATATAACTCAGGAAGAATAAAGCAAGATATATTACAACACCTAGCCTTCTTCTAAAATATCCAATACATACATAACCTTAAACCTACCAAACCAAGTCTTTTTGATTATCAAACTTAGATTACAACCTCTACTTTTGGAGGGGTTAGGAAATGGGAGGATTACCCCACACTTTCTAAAAATTTACCTTGTTTCATTGTATATCTATATCTGCTAATATATGATTTGCTAAAAACAGCGTTTAAATATTATGTTTGACTATGTGTGACATGGTCAAACCTACCAAGATTGTGGTATGCATCTATATGTATGGATCAACCAAATACTCTATTTTTTGATATGTAAGTCAAAATATAATATATTTTTTTTGATATGCAAGTCAAAAAAAAGATATTATGTTATATACGAGGATTATTACCCAGCGTTTAAATATTATGTTTGACTATGTTTGACATACTCAAACCTACTACACCAAAATCAATATCTTAAGAAACAAAAAGATATAATTTTGTTGTTTACACTACACAAAAGGGGATTGTATGCTAGATATACTTTTTAGGAAACAGTCTTATATATATAAAAAAATAGAGCATATAGAGTATAAAAGATATTTTTTTGATATAGTAGATTTTGATGAAAAGCTTATAGGGCTTATAGGGGCTAGAGGGATAGGTAAGACTACTTTTTTACTTCAATATCTCAATAGTTTGGAGATACAAGAGAGTAAAAAACTTTATTTTAGTGTAGATAGTATCATCACTAGCAATATGAAACTTTTTGATATAGCCGAAGATTTTTATAATCTTGGTGGTAAAGTTTTGGTTATCGACGAGATACACAAATACAAAGATTTTGAGATAGAACTTAAAGAGATATATGACTTTTTAGATTTACAAGTTATATTTAGTGGTAGTAGTGCTATGGTGATAGAATACAAAAAAGCCGACTTAAGCAGAAGAGCTATGATATATAGACTAAAAGGGCTTAGTTTCAGGGAGTTTTTAGAGTTAAAACTCAGCAAAAAGTTTACCTCTTACTCTTTAGAAGAGATTTTAGAAAACCACTTAGATATAGCTAGAGACATCACAAGTTCAATCAAGCCCTTAGAACATTTTCGTGAGTATTTAGAGTATGGTTATTATCCTTTTGTATTTGAGTCTAAAAGCTCATACTGTATAAAACTAGAAGAGACTATCAATACTGTTATAGAGAGCGATTTGCCTATCATTTTCAATATAGAACCATCAAATATCCACAAACTCAAACAGTTAGTAGCTTATATCTGTACTTCAAAACCTTATGAGTTAAACATAACAGCACTTTCACAAAAGATAGGTATCAATAGAAAAACACTATATCAATACATCTACTATCTAAATTTGGGCAATATATTTAACCGTTTAGAGGCTTATGGTAAAGGAGATAATATATTTTCAAAACCAGCAAAACTATATCTCAATAATCCAAATCTCAATCACTGCTACTGTCAAAGTAGTGAAAAAGGTACAATAAGAGAAGAGTTTTTCTACAATATGCTAACATATCAACACAAACTTTTATATCCAAAATATGGTGATTTTTTGGTTGATGAGAGATACACTTTCGAGATAGGTGGTAAAGATAAAGGCTTCAAACAGATAAAAGATATAAAAGACTCTTTTATAGTATCTGACAATATAGAGAGTGGTTTTAAATCCAAAATACCACTTTGGCTTTTTGGCTTTTTGTATTGAATTTAAAAATGATATAATCTCCTATCAAAAAAGAAGGTTTGGAAGTGATAAGAAGTGTTGCTGTATCTTTTATCGATATATTGAGATATCT
>Ga0256843_1002267_pt1 | contig 14212 bp, 16 predicted proteins | sample AlvinellametaG_FD_191572 | JGI IMG/M metagenome (GOLD analysis project Ga0256843, IMG submission 191572) | Pompeii worm associated microbial communities from hydrothermal vent at the East Pacific Rise, Pacific Ocean - Alvinella | ecosystem: Host-associated > Annelida > Integument > Unclassified ... | reverse complement strand
CTTCTTTTTAGGTCTAAATGCTATATCACTTTCAATAAAATCTCCACCTATTAAATCTATTGCATAAGGAATAGCAGGAAATACTGCTTCAAGATTTTCTCTAATTGCTTTTGGACTTCCTGGAAGATTTAAAATAAAGCTTTGTTTTGCTACTCCAGCTGTACCTCTAGCAAGGATTGAAGTTGGTACATATTTTAAGCTATGCATTCTCATAAGTTCTCCAAAACCTGGTAACTCTTTATCAAGTACTTCTTTTGTAGCTTCTGGTGTTACATCTCTTGGTGCTGGACCTGTTCCACCTGTAGTTAAAATCAAAGCACATTTCATATCTATTAGTTCTTTTAAAGTATCTACTATTTTGTCATAATCATCCGGAATTAATTTATATATTATTTCATAATCATTTTTAACATTTTCACTTAAATAAGCTTCAATCTCTTTTCCACTTTTATCTTCATAAATACCTGCACTTGCTCTATCACTCATTGTAACTATCGCGATTTTCATTTATTCTCCTAAATATTTGATATAATAATAGTATAACAAAAAATAAAATAATTTCGAAGACAAGTCCAAATAATTTCATTCAAGACGAGTTGTGATTTTTTAATCATAAAATTTCACTAAAAATAGCAAACGCAAGTGCCCTTCGGGTTTAGTGCTATTTTTGGCCGTTCAATTTTATTGAAAATCACAAAGTCTTTCATTCAATTTATTTTTCCACTTGTCTTTTATATGGTTAGGAGAATTGATGAACTTTTTAGATGAATTAAATCCATCACAATATGAAGCAGCAACTCATATAGATGGTAGTTTGCTTATTTTAGCTGGTGCTGGTAGTGGTAAAACAAAGACTATCACTTCAAGACTTGCTTATCTTTTATCTCTTGGGATAGACCCACAAAGTACACTTACACTTACATTTACAAATAAAGCAGCAAGTGAGATGAGAGAAAGAGCAATGAGACTTATTGATAATATCTCAACTCCTCCCCTTTTATCTACCTTTCATAAATTTGGACTTTTATTTCTTAAGATGAATATTCATTATTTAAATAGAAGCAATACATTTGTAATAATTGATACTGATGATAAAAAAAGGATTATAAAAAGTATATCTCAAGAATTGCCACTACCTTTAGTAGCAAAAGAGATATCAAAATTTAAAAATAACTTTTTAACTCCTAATGATATTTTTGCGATGGCAAAAGATGAAAATTCAAAAAAACTTTCTCATATTTATGAAAATTATATAGCTTATTTAAATAAAAATAATTTAGTTGATTTTGATGATTTATTGCTTTTAACATATAAAATATTAGATGAATTTCCTGAAGTAGCTGAGAGTTATTCTAAAAGATATCAATATATTATGGTAGATGAATATCAAGATACAAATGATATTCAATTAAAAATCTTAAAAAAACTATGCTCTACTCATAATAATATATGTGTAGTAGGTGATGATGATCAGTCAATATATGGATTTCGTGGAGCTAATATAAAAAATATACTTGAATTTCAAAAAGATTTTGATGCTAAAATAGTAAAACTTGAAGAAAATTATCGCTCAACCCCAGAAATATTAGAAGTAGCAAATAAACTTATATCATTTAATAAAAATCGTCATGATAAAATATTAAAACCAACTTTAAAAAGTGGTAAAAAAGTAGAAATTATAGAAAATTATAATGAAACAGCTGAAGCTGAAATAATCTCTAAAAAAATAAGAGAGCTTATTATAAATGGTGTAAGTCCTGATGATATAGCAATTCTTTATAGAATAAATGCTTTAAGTAGAAGTATAGAAGATGGACTTAGAAGTAATAATATAAATTATAAATTAGTAGGTGGAATGAAGTTTTATGAAAGAGAGGAGATTAAAGATATTATCTCTTATTTAAGACTTATTATCAATCCACATGATGATTATTCGTTTAAAAGAGTAGTAAATAAACCTCGTAGAGGGGTTGGAAAAACAAGTCTTGATAAACTAGAATCTTCAAAAACTACAAGCTTTTTTGATGCAGACTTAAGTATGCTTAGTAAAAAAGCACAAAAATCTATAACTGAATTTAAAGAATTGATTACAGAACTTTCTAATATGGATATTGAAGAGATGGTATTTAATATTGATGAAAAAATTGGACTTAGTGAATTTTATAAAGATGAAGATAAAAAAAGAAATCTACAAGAATTTTATGGTCTTTTAAAAGAATATGCTCTAAAAGGATATTCTTTAGAAGAGATTTTAAATGAGTTAAGTCTAGAAAGTGATGCTGATAATATTGAAAATGGTGCTGTGAATGTGATGACTATTCATGCTTCAAAAGGGCTTGAATTTGATTATCTTTTTGTAGTAGGGCTTGAAGAAGGTTTTTTCCCTTTAGGAGATGCTGATATAGAAGAAGAAAGACGTTTGGCTTATGTAGCACTTACAAGAGCAAAAAAAGAATTGGTTTTAAGTTATGCAAAAAGTAGATATCTTCATGGTAAGAGAGATTTTCTTGATAAGAGTAGATTTTTATCTGAAATGGGACTTTTAAATGAAAGAGTGGCTCATAAAGAAATAAAACCAACAAAAAATAATGATTTAGTAAAACATAAAGTTTTTGGAATAGGAAAAGTAATAGGTAGTACAAAAGTAGGTAAACAATATAAACTAAAAATAAATTTTGGTGGTGATATCCGTGAAATTTTAGATAATTTTGTGGAGAGGATATAATGGATAAAAATAAATTGGTTTTGTTAAAAGAAAAATTAAAAAATGATGGATTTATTATTGATGGTATTGTAGGAAGTTATGCAAGAGATGAAAAATATAATGATATAGATATCTTATACCATTTAGAAAAAGAGTTTTTAAATAAATATAAAGGATTTGAAGCTTTTATTAAATTAGAAGAGATTAAAAAAAATTTAGAAAATAATTTAAATGAAAAAGTAGATATTATTGATAAAACAACTTTAAATAAAGTAGGTAAAAAATATATTTTAAAGGATATTATTTATGTTTGATGTTTGTCCAAAGATAGAATTTGTTTTGTTGATGATAGAAAATATTGAAAAAGTAATATCTAGACATAAAAAAATTACATTTGCTTTAGATGATATAGAAGGACAAGCAGCTATTTTAATGTTTTTGATGCAAATAGGTGAAACTTTAAATAAAATTTATCAAAAAAATCCAAAGTTTATTGTGGAAAATGATTTAGAAATAGAAGTAAAAGGGAGTTATAATGTAAGAAATTTTATAGCTCATGATTATGAAGGGGTTAATTTAGTTTTAGTTGATTCTATTTTAAGAGATAATATCCCTTTACTTAAAGAAAAACTTTTAAAGGTATGTAATGAACAATAGACTTTTTGTAGTAAATAAACCACTTTTTGTTTCATCAAATCAATATTTAGGAAAAATAAAAAGAAAATATAAAACCAAAAAAGCAGGATTTTCAGGGACACTTGATCCATTTGCAAAAGGGTGTTTGATAGTAGCTTTTGGACAATATACTCGTTTGTTTCAATTTCTTAAAAAAACACCAAAAAGATACAAAGCTACACTTTTTTTAGGGGCATATAGCGAAACACTTGATGTAGAAAAAATCTCAAAAGTAGATATACCACCAAAATTTGATTATGATGAGGTTAAAAAAGTAGTTGAGAGTTTCAAAGGTAAAATTACTCAAATTCCACCAAAATACAGTGCAAAAAAGATAGATGGAATTCGTGCTTATGATTTAGCAAGAGCAGGTAAAGATGTGGATATTAAAAAAATAGAAATTGAAATATTTGATATTAAAATTACAAATTATTCACACCCTTTTTTATCTTTTGAAGCTGAAGTGAGTGAAGGAACTTATATTCGCTCGCTTGGTAGAGATATAGCTGAAAAATTAGGAGTTGATGGAAGTCTTACATATTTAGAAAGACTAAATGAAGGAAAATTTGTTTTTGAAAATGAAAAAGCTTTAAATCCACTTGAATATTTAGATTTAGAAAAAAATAGATATTTAGGTGATGAACAAAATTTAGTTTTAGGTAGAAAATTAAATAAAGAAGATTTTGAAATTCAAAAAAATGGAAAATATATAGTAGAATTTGCAAATTATTTTGCTATTATAGAAATAGATGAAAATGTTAAATATTTACTTAATAAGGTTGAATTATGCTTGTAGTTAGTAGGAAAGTTGGTGAAGAATTAAAAGTTGGTGAAGATATTATTGTAAAAGTTGTAGATATAGATAAAAACCAAGTGAAAATAGGTATAGAAGCACCTAGAAATATTTCTATTTTGAGAATGGAATTAGTAGAAGAGATCACAAAACAAAATAAATTATCTTTACAAAATACTACAGAAGATACATTACATACTCTTAGTGATATGATTAAAGGAAATAAATGAAAGAAAAAAGTCATGCTAAAATAAATCTATTTTTAAAGATTGAAGGTTATAAAGATGGATATCATCAATTAAACTCAAGATTTATGAAAGTAAAAGATTTATATGATGAAATAGAATTTAAAAAAGGTACTTTTAATATTATAGGTGATTTTAATTGTGCTGTAAGAGATAATACAATTTTTAAAGCGTATTTAAAACTTATAACTTACTTTCCTGATATTAGAGATTATTTTATAGATAAACAAATAATAGTAACAAAAAATATCCCTGAAATGGCTGGACTTGGTGGTGGAAGTAGTAATGCTGCTACATTTTTAAGAATGGTAAATGAAGATAGTGGATTAAATCTAGATTTAGATAGATTAGCAAGAATTGGTGCTGAGATAGGAAGTGATGTACCATTTTTTATATATGATTTTGATGTAGCAAATGTATATGGAAGAGGGGAAATAGTAAAAAAATATGATGAAGAAGCAATTGAAGTAGAGATTGGTGTGCCACCTATTGAATGCTCAACTCCCGAAGTATTTAAAATGTATAGAGAAAAATACTTTAATCCTCAAAAATCAAATTTTGATGAAATTCCTACAAAAGAACTACTTACTACTAAAACTCCTGAAGAGTTAAATGATCTTTTAAGACCCGCTTTAGCACTTTATGGTGATTTATTTAAATATAAAGATTTTGGATTTTTTAGTGGAAGTGGGAGTGCATTTTTCAAGCCTAAGATTTAGGCTTTTTTTTCTGCTTTTTTAAAATTTTATTTTTAATTGTTCTACTACCTTTTGCAAAGTCAATTAAGTCATTAGTATTTTTAATATGACTTGGTAATTTTTCAAATCCAATAAGCATAATTCTTGAAGTAGTTTTTGCATCTCCTAAAGCACGATGAAGCTGCTCTTTTGGAAGATTAAGCTCTTCTGTAAGATATTTAAGTCCATATCTAGTTGCTTCTATAGTTTTTTTTGATAATGTAAGAGTGCATATTTCAAGATTCAAAAGCTCACCTAAACCTTCTTTTTGAAGTTGTGATTTAATATAATTAAAATCAAAATAACTATCATGGGCTACAAATATTGCATCACCTATGAATTCTTTGAATTTTTTTAAAACTTCTCTTTGGCTTTTTGCATTTTTTACCATTTTTTTAGTGATGCCAGTAATATCTTGAACAAATTCAGGAATATAATTTGTTTTTACAAGCTCACTAAAAGTATCAATAATTTCACCATTTTTGATTTTAACAGCACCTATTTCAATAATTTGAGAATTTTCAGGTTTACTTCCATTTGTTTCAATATCTACTATACAAAAAGTTTCATCTTTATAATCACTAAAAGATGTAGATAAATAAAACATTTGATTTTTTTCTACAATAGGTAAACCTTGTGCTTTTAAAAGCTCTAATGCTGTCTCAAAGTCTAAATCTGGATAAATATCATAAAGTTTTTTCTTAAAAAGGCTTCTTGTTATACCTTTTTTTAGCAGTTCTATAAGTTGTTGTAGTTTCACTTTTTTATCTTTCTTATAGTTTTTATTAAAATTATACCAAAATTTGTTATAATTAAGCACTTTAAATAAGTAAAAAAGGAATATTATGATATTAGTAATGAAAGTTGGAGCAACTCAAGATGAGATCAATGCTACAATTAATCAAATAAAAGAGTGGGGGCACGATGTTAGTTTAGCTCCTGGTGAAAAACAAACAGTTATTGGAATAATAGGGGATAAAGCTGATTTAGGTGGAAGACCATTATCTACTCTTCCAGGTGTTGCAAAAGTACTTGAAGTTTCAGCACCATACAAAAGAGCAAGTAGAGAGTTCCATCCAGAAGATACTATAGTAGAAGTTGATGGAGTAAAAATTGGTGGTGGACATAAATGTGTAATAGCAGGTCCATGTAGTGTAGATACTCTTGAAAATGTAATTTATTTAGCAAAAGTAGCAAAAGAAAATGGTGCTAAAATGCTTAGAGGTGGGGCATACAAACCAAGAACATCTCCATATACTTTCCAAGGTCACGAAGAGGAAGGTCTAAAAATGATGCTAGAAGCAAAAAAAGAAACTGGACTTCCTATCGTTACTGAACTTATGAGTATTAGTGATATTGACACTGTTTATAAATATGCAGATGTTATTCAAATAGGTGCTAGAAATTCTCAAAATTTCCCACTTTTAAAAGAAATTGGAAAATTAGATAAACCAGTTATCTTAAAAAATGGTATTGCTGGGACTATGAAAGAGCATTTAATGAGTGCTGAATATATTATGAGTGAAGGTAATGAAAATGTAATTCTTTGTTTAAGAGGTACTAGAACTTTTGAAACAGCTGTAAGAAATACTATTGATTTAACATTAGTTCCAATTATGCAACAATTAACTCACCTTCCAATTATAGTAGACCCATCTCATGCTGCAGGTAAAAGACCATTTGTAAGTAGTTTAGCTTATGCTGGTATGGCTGTAGGTGCTGATGGACTTATTATTGAAGTTCATAATTGTCCTAAAGAAGCTCTATCTGATGGAGATCAAGCATTACTTCCAAGAGATTTTGAATATTTAATGAAAAAACTTGATGGATTAACTGCTTGGAATCAAAGAGAGTGGTTTGAATTTGACTCTAAAAAAGAGACAGATTGTATTAAATTAAGCTAAAGGCTAAAAAAGCCTTTTTAGCTTATTTATTTTTATTAAATTCTCTTAAAAATTCTTCTAATTGATATTTAGCTCTATATTCTTCACTCATAAGATGAACTAAAATATCACCTAAATCAATTACAGTCCAATCATCACTATCATCAATAAATAAAAAATCCTCACCAGCTGGTTTTAATTTTTTCTTAAGTTCATCTAAAAGTGCAAAGCCATGTTTTTGTCCCATAGTTGTAGCGATTACTACTGCATCTACGAAATAGTCTTTATCTTTTAAATCAAATGTCTCAATATCAAGTGCTTTTTTATCATCTAATGTTTTTACGATTCTTTCAATTCTTTCGTTCATTTTCTTCCTTTATAAAAGTTTATTACTTCTTGTTTTATTTGTTCTGGTATATAGTTGAAATTACCATTTCTTATTTCAGTTGAACTTATTGGTATATCTATATTTATAGTTTTATACCCTTTTATTGGTATATTGTCTCTTGTAACTACTATAAAAGTTACTAATTTTTTAAGTTCTTCTATATTTTTCCATTTATCTAAAGATGCTAAATTATCAGCACCTATTATAAAAGAAATTTTATCATAAAATTGTTTAAAATGTTTAATTGTATCTATAGTATAACAAGGTTTATTTTGTTTTATTTCATAGTCACTAATTTCTACTTTTGGATTATTTATAGTTTCTTTTAGCCATTTTAATCTAAGATTGGCTGGAGCAGAAAAACCATTTTTTAATGGATTTAAGTAATTAGGAACTACTATTACTTTATCAGCTAAATTTGTAGCTTGATTGATAATTTCTATATGTCCTTTGTGGATAGGGTCAAAACTTCCACCAAATAAGATAACTTCCATAACGAAATTTTAACATAAAAATGGTATAATTCAGCATATTTAAGTAAAAAGGATAAACTTGAAAATAGCAATCAATGGATTTGGAAGAATTGGTAGAAGTATAGCTAGAGTTATTGCAAATAGAGATGATTTAGAACTAGTAGCTATAAATGACCTTGAAGATGCTAAAAGTTTATATTATCTTTTAAAATATGATTCAATTCATGGAGTTTGTAATAAAATATCTTTTAAAAATGATAAGTTATTTATAAATAATAAACCTATAAAAGTTTATAATGAAATTGATAATCAAAATATAAATTTTGGTGAAGTTGATGTAGTTTTTGAATGTACTGGTAAAAATTTAACTACTGATAAAGTAAAACATCATCTTTTAAAAGGTGCAAAAAAAGTTATTATTTCAGCACCAGCTGAAGATCATACACCTACATATGTATTAGGTGTAAATAGTGAATTTTATAAAGGTGAAGATATTATCTCAAATGCTTCATGTACAACAAATTGTCTAGGACCTATTGCAAAAATTTTAGATACTCATTTTGGAATAAAAAAAGGTCTTATGACTACAATTCACAGTTATACAAATGACCAAAAAATTTTAGATGTAAAACATACTCGTGATATTAGAAGAGGTAGAGCTGCAAGTGTAAATATGATACCTACTACAACAGGTGCAGCAAAAGCTATGTATAAAGTCTTACCATCTTTAAAAGGTAAACTTCATGGACAATCAGTTCGTGTTCCAGTAGCTGATGTTAGTATTGTTGATTTTAATGTAGAGCTTTCTAAAAATACTTCAAAAGAAGAATTACAAGAACTTTTTATTAACTATTCACAAGAAAAATTTAAAGGTATTTTGGGATTAGATAGCGAAAAATTAGTAAGTAATGATATTTTAGAAAACTCATTTTCTTCTAATGTAGCATTAGATTTGATTCAAGTAGTAGAAGGTAATATGGTAAAAGTGATGAGTTGGTATGATAATGAATGGGGATATTCAAATAGAATGTGTGATATGGCAAAGTTAGTATTTAGTCGCTAGTAAGTTATTGACTAAAAGAGTTTTAGCTCTGTTTTAATGATTAACGACTAATATATAAATATGTTATAATTATAAAATATTTTAAAAAGGAGAATTTTATGGCTGTAAAAGTAGCAATTAATGGATTTGGAAGAATTGGTAGAAGTAGTGCCAGAATAATAGCAAATAGAGATGATGTAGAATTAGTAGCAATCAATGATAGTGGAACTGCTGAACAATTAGCATATCTTTTAAAGTATGATTCAGTTCATGGAAGATTTGAAGATGTAGAAGTTATTGATGAAAAACATTTAAGAATCGGAAAAGATACTGTTACACTTTTTAGCGATAGAGACCCAGCAAATTTAGATTTTGCTTCAGTTGGAACAGAAGTAGTTCTTGAATGTACTGGAAAATTTTTAACTCAAGAAAAAACACAAGTTCATATTGATAAAGGTGCAAAATGTGTAGTAATGTCAGCACCTTCAAAAGATGATACTCCTACATTTGTTGTTGGTGTAAATAGTGATCAATATGCAGGAGAAAAAATTATTTCAAATGCTTCATGTACTACAAATTGTCTTGCACCAGTAGCAAAAGTTTTAGTAGATAAATTTGGAATTGAAAAAGGTCTTATGACTACTGTTCATAGTTATACTAATGATCAAAAAATTCTTGATGTAAAACATCATAAAGATACTAGACGTGGTAGAGCAGCTGCAATAAATATGATTCCTACTACTACAGGAGCTGCAAAAGCTATCGGAAAAGTAATTCCTTCATTACTTGGAAAAATGCATGGTCAAGCAGTAAGAGTTCCTACTCCAAATGTAAGTTTAGTAGATTTAAATGTAGTAGTTTCTAAAAACACAACTATCGAAGAAGTAAATAATGCTCTTATTGAAGCAAGTAAAAATGAACTTAAAGATATTTTAGCTATTGATTATGATAAATGTGTGAGTAGTGATTTTACATCTTCACTTTATTCATCAATCGTAGCTATCGATTTAACTCAAGTAATCGAAGGAAATATGGTAAAAGTTATGGCTTGGTATGATAATGAAATGGGATATTCAAATAGACTTGTAGATATGGCTGTAATTGCAGGAGAGTATAAATGAGAGTAAATAGTGTAAAAGATTTAGAAATTACAAAAGGTGATAGAGTATTTGTAAGATGTGATTTTAATGTACCTACTGATGAATTTGGAAATATTACAGATGATAGAAGAATAAGAGAAGCCCTGCCAACTATTAAATATTTACTTGATATTGAAGCTAAAATTGTTTTAGCTTCTCATATGGGAAGACCAAAAGGGGAGTTTAACGAAAAATATTCTCTTTCTCCTGTAGCAAAAAGACTTTCTCATTTACTTCATGAAGATGTGATTTTAGCTAAAGATGTTATTGGTAATGATGCTAAAGAAAAAGCAAAAAATTTAAAAGATGGTGAAATCTTACTTTTAGAAAATGTTAGATTTGAAAGTGGTGAAACAAAAAATGATGAAAATTTAGCAAAAGAATTAGCTTCTTTTGGTGATTTTTATGTAAATGATGCATTTGGAGTTTCACATAGAGCTCATGCATCTGTTCATGCTATTACTAAATTTTTTGATGATTCTCATAAAGCAGGTGGATTTTTATTACTTAAAGAGATTAATTTCTTTCATAAACTACTTCAAAATCCAGCAAGACCTTTTACAGCTGTAGTAGGTGGAAGTAAAGTAAGTGGAAAACTTCAAGCATTAATCAACCTTTTACCAAAAGTAGATAAAATGGTAATAGGTGGAGGTATGGCATTTACATTTTTAAAAGCTCAAGGATACGAAGTAGGAAATTCTCTTGTAGAAGATGATTTAATCGATGAAGCAAAACATATTATGGATGAAGCAAAAAGATTAGGTGTAAAACTATATCTTCCGGTTGATATTGTAGCTGCTGATAAATTTGAAGAAAATGCAATGGTTAAATATACTACTTACCAAGAAATTCCAGATGGTTGGATGGGACTTGATATAGGACCAGCTACTGTTAGACTTTTTGCTGAGGTAATAGAAGATGCTCAAACTATTCTTTGGAATGGACCTATGGGTGTATATGAAATGGATAAGTTTGCTAGAGGAAGTTTTAAAGTATCACACGAAATAGCTAGAACTCATGGAACTAAAGTTGTAGGTGGTGGAGATACTGCTGATTTAGTTCAAAGAGCAGGAGATGATGAAGAGATGACATTTATCTCTACAGGTGGAGGAGCAAGTTTAGAGCTTCTAGAAGGAAAAAAATTACCAGGAATTGAGGCATTAGAATTAAAATGATAATAGCAAGTAATTTTAAAATGAACCATACAAGAAAATCAACTTTAGATTTTCTTGATAAACTTTCAAAAATTGATACAAAACATACTATCAGAGTATATCCTCCTGCTACTGCTTTATGTGAAAATGAAATAGTTGGAGCTCAAAATGGATATCCAGCAAATTCAGGCTCTTTTACAGGTGAGATTGGCCTTGAACAATTAAAAGAATTTAATATCAATAAAATTCTTTTAGGACATTCTGAAAGAAGAAATTTTGGTGAAACTCAAGAATTAATTGCTAAAAAATTTGAATTTTATAAAAATGAAAATTTTGAAATTATGTATTGTATTGGTGAACCTTTAGAAGTCAGAAATAAAGGGCTTAAAGCTGTAATTGAATATTTAAAATCTCAATTCATAGGGATTGATTTAGAATATGATAGATTAATTATTGCATATGAGCCAGTTTGGGCTATTGGTACTGGTGTTAGTGCAAGTTTAGAGCAAATTGAAGAAACTCATAAAGCTTTAAGAGAGATTACTAATAAACCACTTTTATATGGTGGAAGTGTAAAACTTGAAAATATTTCCCAAATTTGTAATATTGATAATGTAGATGGTGCTTTGATAGGTACTGCAAGTTGGGATGTGAATAATTTTATAAAAATGATACAAAAAGTATAAAAAGGAGCTAAAAATGTTAATGCAAGGAAAAAGAGGATTAGTAATAGGAGTAGCAAATAATAAATCTATTGCTTATGGTATAGCAAAAGCTTGTGCAGACCAAGGTGCAGAGCTTATTTTAACTTACCAAAATGAAAAATTACAAAGTAGAGTACAAAAAGTAGCAGATGAATTAAATGTAAAAAATATTTATCCATTAGATGTAACAAATGAAGAAGAAATTATTTCTTTAAGAGATAATATCGAAAAAGATTATGGAAAAATTGATTTTATAGTTCATGCAGTAGCTTTTGCACCAAAAGAAGCATTGACTGGTAAATTTGTAAATGTTACAAAAGATGCATTTACTATTGCTATGCAAATTAGTGTATATTCTTTTATAGAGGTAGCTCAAAAATTTAGTTCAATCTTAAATGATGGAGCAAGTTTACTTACATTAAGTTATCTTGGAGCTGAAAAATATATTCCTCATTATAATGTAATGGGTGTAGCAAAAGCAGCACTTGAAAGTAGTGTAAGATATATGGCTGTTGATTTTGGTGAAAGAAAAATTAGAGTAAATGCTATTAGTGCAGGACCTATTAAAACTTTAGCTGCAAGTGGAATTGGAGATTTTAGAAAAATTCTTTCTTATAATGAAGAAAATTCACCACTTAGAAAAAATGTTACTATTGAAGAAGTAGGAAATAGTGCTATGTATCTACTTAGTGATTTAAGTACAGGTGTTAGTGGTGAAATCCATTATGTAGATGGTGGATATAATATTACAGGAATGCCTATAGTAGAATAATTTTTATTCAATAGTCGACTTTTATCGGCTATTTTTTTACTTCTAACTCTAACAATATTTATTAACTTCATTTTAATAACAAATTATTTATATATAAACTGTTGTTTACCTTATATTTCACGAAAAGTGCCATTTAAGTGTAAAATGAACAAAAAATTAATAAAATATTTGCAAAATGTTAAAATCTTTTAGTATAATGACGATACAGATTACAAATCTTAAAAAAAGGAGACATGTAAATGTTAAAAAAATTAAGTTTAGCAGCATTAGTTGCAATGGGAAGTATGAGCGTAGCAAGTGCTACAGATTTATCAAGTGCTATTAAAGGTGTTGATTTAAAAGGTGCATTAAGAATCAGACTTTATAACGAAAATCCAAAAGATAGTGGTAGTTATAATAAATGGAGAACAAATGCAGCATTTATTTTTGCAGTACCTGTAAGTGAAGATTTAAAATTAGTTGATAGAATTTCAACTGAAACATATGTAAAAAATGGGACAACTGGAAAGGGAGCTGATACAGTGAATTCTGATGTAAAAGATAATGTATTATTTGCAAAATATAGTAAAGATGGATTAACTGTATTAGCAGGTAAAATTCCAGTAGCGACTCCTATTACTGATACTGATTTATTTGGACCTCCAAGTCATGGTGCAGGAGCTTTAGCTACTTATAAAGTAACTGATAGTTTAACTTTAGCAGGTGCTTTTGTAGATGCTTTAGTAGCTACAGATCCAGTTACAGTAGGTGCTAATAATACTTATGCTGCTGCAGCTATTTTTAATAGTGATATTGCTGATGCACAATTATGGTTCTTTAATGTAAATAATACAATTGATTCTGATATCGTATTTAGTGCAGATATTAAAGCTTTAGAAGAAAGTGGTGTTGCTTTACATGTAGATTATGCACAAGCTAGTTTAGCTACTGATAATAAAAATAAAAATGATAATACTCAAAAATATTACAATGTAAGTGCTTCATTCAAAAAAGATGCATTTTGTGCAAAACTTGGATATGCAGCAACTGGTAAAGATGGTGGTGTTGTAGCACTTGATGTTGATTCAAAATTATCAGCAGTAGCAGCTACTCACCAAAAATACTCAATTATTAATACAGCAGATAATGATATGATATATGCAAAACTTGGATTCCAAGTAGATCCTAAAACAAGCGTATATGCAGCATATACAACTATTGATAAATCATATGATGATGATAAAACAAAAGGTGGTGCAGATGAAGTAGAAGTTGGTGGAGCTTATAAATACACTAAAAAATTCACTTTATCAGCTTATTACTCAATCTTATCTGATGATACAAATGGAGATAATAACGAATTCAGAGCAGAAGCTCAATATAAATTCTAATTTCCTTTTTCCCCTTTGTGGGAATTTTAAAGTTTAATATTTTAAATTTTAAAATTCTTACAAACTCCTCTTTTTATGATATAATCAAAATAAAAATTAAGGTTTTTTAAATGATTTTAATGATAGATAATTA
>Ga0256843_1002266_pt1 | contig 14216 bp, 12 predicted proteins | sample AlvinellametaG_FD_191572 | JGI IMG/M metagenome (GOLD analysis project Ga0256843, IMG submission 191572) | Pompeii worm associated microbial communities from hydrothermal vent at the East Pacific Rise, Pacific Ocean - Alvinella | ecosystem: Host-associated > Annelida > Integument > Unclassified ... | reverse complement strand
AAAAAGGTCTCTTGACCAATCAGACGAGCATAGCGGGCAAGCGTATCGGCAATAATGGTCGTATACGCGTGACCAATATGAGCAACATCATTAACGTAATAGATGGGAGTAGTGATATAAGATTTATGACAAGACATTAGGTAGTAGTTCCTTAAACAAATGAGTTTAGATTTTTTAAAATGCCATTCTAACAGAATATTACTTGATCTTAACGTAATTTATTACGAATGTTGTACTTATCCCAATAGATATCCACCGCCTCTTTGAGTTCGGCTTCACTGAGCGTGGTCTTCTCCTTGACATTAAAACGGTCCAAAAAGAGATCCGACATCACTGAAAACTCTCGATCAGGATTACGTAGAAAAGCTTTGAGTGACTCTTTGAGGGTTAACTCCCCACTGTAGACCTTGAGATAGGACATAAACATCCGCTCCAAGGAAGAGGGGAGATACTCATGACAAGGAACACAATTTCGTGTGTAAATATTATCCTCCTTTACCATCATTGCTGGGGGAAAAGAGAAGGTTGCATTCTTTTCTCTCTTCTCATCAATAGTGCCATTGATCTCATCTGCCCAAAGAGGTTGCACCAAGCAAGACCCCACGAGCAGTATCTTGAAAAATTTACGCATCTGTTTCTCCTTGAGGAAAGATAATCTTAATGGTAGTTCCTTGACGGACAATGGAGTTTACCTTAACGTCAAGATGGTACTCTTCTAAAATACTTTTAACAATATTTAGTCCAATTCCAAAGCCCCCTTCACTGCTATTAAAACGGCTGTAGCGATCAAAAATTGCATCCACTTGATCCTGTTCAATCCCAATACCCGTATCGGCTATCAAGAAATACTCTTGACGCAAAACAATTTTGATCGTGCCCGAACGTTTATTGTATTTGATGGCATTGGAGATAAGATTGTCCACCACCCGTGCCATCTTGGCGCAATCAATCCAGAGCTTTCGCTCCTCTAGGTCGTGTTCGATCTCAATTTTTTTACTCTCTGCTAAAAGTGAAAAGTACTCAATACGGGAAAGAATCAACTCTTTGAGGTCTACCCACTCATCACGGGTAGGATTTTTATTGCCCAGTACCAGATAGGTCAAATCCTGATAGAGGTGCGATACTGTTTTGGCTGCGACATTAATACGATGAAGTTTTTTAACATTTTTCTCCTCCATGATCTCAGTATCCATCATCTCAATATTGGCAAGAATTGCTGAGATGGGTGTATTGAGTTCATGGGTGGTATCTTTGATAAAATTATCCAACAACTCAATCGAGTTACGCATCGGACGTAAAAAAATCCGCATAAAAAAGAAGCCAAAAATCCCCAAGACAATCAAAGCTACCGTTCCAATGGCAAGAATATTGATGATCGTGTCGTGATACCATCCTCGATCCTCATCCACTTCAATAAAGAGATATTTCGTTCCCAAATAGTAATCATCCAAATACTTGACAAAATGGATCTTATTCCCCACACGATAGATCTCTTTATCAAAGTTAATATTATTATTTTTCAACGTAGAGAAGATAAAGACCCGTTCAATATCATAAATAGCACTCTCAAAACGATCATCTCGGGGATAGGTTGTCCTTACAGGGAAGTAGTGGTGCAGTATCTTGAGGTTTTTAACCTGTATGTTGGCGTATTCTGAGAGTTTTGTTCGCATGTTGGAAAACATTAATTGCTCTTGACTCTGATAGTAAAAAATACTCAAGAGTGAAACCAATCCAATTACCAAAAAGATATAGAGCGTTAAAAAACGCCATAATGACTGCTTTTCGTTGCTATGATGTAAATTTGTATCCCTGTTTTTTGATGCTAACAATTCTATCCTTGCCTATGATCTTGCGAATGTTTTTAATGTAAGTACGCAGGGCAGTATCACTAGGATCTTCATCAAAGTCCCACAACTCCTTATAGATACGATCGTGCGAGATAACCTCATTGGGATGCTTCATAAAAAGCTTAAAGAGTGCGGACTCCTTGTTGCCCAACGTTTGTGCTTCACCATGAACCAGCAGTTCATTGGATTTGGTATTGTACTCAATCCCTTCACTGATAGGAATAAGCTCGGTCGCCTCATGGAAAAAACCTCGACGCAACAAGGTCTCGACACGAATCAAAAGCTCTTTAAGCACAAAAGGTTTCCGAATGTAATCATCACAACCGCTCTGAAACCCTTTTTCCAAATCGTCCACTCCATCGAGTGATGTGATAAAAATTGTGGGGGAAAGCACCCCATTCTCTCGTGCCTCTTTCAGCAAGGTAAAACCATCAATCCCTGGGGTATTGACATCCAAAAGTAACAGATCATACTTGCTTTCATAGAGGCGATCCTGTGCCTCATAGCCATCGTAGGTACTCTCAATGGTGTACCCCTCATCTTCTAAAAAATCGGTAATGGTCTCATTCAGATTGGCATCATCTTCGAGCAGTAATATTTTTGCTTTGGACATCAGATACTCCTCGATTGCTTATACAAACTGCTTAACCCAGTTTACCAACCGTTGCGCGCTCATCGCACCTGAGATACGCTGAACCTCTTGCGTCCCTTTAAAGAGAATAATTGTCGGAATGCTTCGAATGCCATAAAGTGCTCCTAGATCTTGATTCTCTTCCGTATTTACCTTGAGAAATTGTGCTTGAAGTGGCATGGCTAAGGCGGCCTCTTTGAATGCCGGTGCCATCTGCAAACAAGGACCACACCATGGTGCCCAAAAATCGACAACCACAGGGACATCACTGTTCACAAGAATATGCAACAACTCCTCTTTGTTTACCTCAATGGGAGAAGAGTCCAGCAAGGATCCTTTGCAGTGACCACAGTTGGCTTTAATATAACTCTCTTTTTTGGGTATTTTATTTACTTTTCCACAGTGCGGACAGACAACTTTTACACTCATATCTCTATTTCCTTTTATTCAAACTTGTGTTATTATAACTCATAAATAGTAACATCTCATCAACAAATGAGCATAATTTTGATATTTTATGACTTTATTTCTCAAAAGTGAGTCTATTTATCCATGAAACCCCTAAAGATGCTACGCATGATTCTACTAATCGTTCTCTTGCCACCCCTTCTCTATTTTGGTAGTGCCTATCTGCTCAGCTGTTTTCCAACGTCACCACCAACACCCACCCAACAAAACCGGACCATCTACCTGCTCTACGATGAGATCCACACCGATATTATTATCAAACTTTCAGAGAGCACCCTTGCGTGGGAAAAGATTCTTCCAGAACTACTCCACCAGAGTAAACGAGGCTATCTGGTCTTGGGCTGGGGAGATCGAGAAACCTACCTAACCACCCCCACATGGGACAAACTCAAACCCATGGTAGCCTTCAAAGCACTTTTTATCAATACCCCCTCCATGATGCACCTGCAACACCTCTACCGGATCAGCCACCTGCGTCACCTTATCCCCATCTCTCTGAGTCAAGCACAGCAACAGATCATCGAAGCACAACTGCGAGCCACCCTAGGAGAGACCCCGCGCTTTGTCCAGCGAGGCTATTGGTCGAGGGATGCCTTTTATGACTCACCCTATCCCTACAACCTCTTTCACACCTGCAATACATGGAGCGGTGATATTCTACGTGAAGCCAACGTGAGCATGAGCTACTGGACTCCATTGAGCAGTAATCTGGTTCATGTCCTCAAAAAGAGTGGTTCATAAAATCTAAAATCTCCTTGACCACCTTTTGGGGAACCTCCTCTTGAGGCATGTGCCCTACGTGCTCAAAAATCTTGAGACGACTCTTTTTTATGTCACGATGAAGTCGATACGCCATATTCACCCGAATGGAAACATCATCTTTTCCCCAAAGAATCAACGTAGGGATAGAGATCTTACGGTAGCGTTTTTCCACCTCAACAATATCTTCAGGGACCAAAGCATTGACGGTCTCAAGGTAGGCGTATTTTGCCATGGGCTGTTCCATCATCCTTGCAGAGTATTCAACACTCTCTGGAGGGATCAGATCGTCGTTGGAAAACGCATAACAGTATGCCTCTTTGGCAATCTTCTCTTCACTGAGCAGGTGAATCCCCAAATAGCCAATAATGGGCATCTGTAACGTACGCATCATCGAGGGGAGTCGCTGTTTGTACGACATGCTGTTAATCAAGATCAAACGGTCCATCATCCAGTTATCTGGATTCTCCTCTTGCATGAGTGCCAAAACCAGTGCCACCCCACCACCAAACGAACGCCCTACCACCGTAAGGTTTTTGAGCTGATGAGCGTGAATAAACTGCTCAACCAGTTTGGCTTGATCATAAACAGAGTAGTCACCATCTTCTGTTTTAGGAGAGTCCCCAAATCCTTTGAGATCCAACGCATAGATATGGTAATACTTCGCAAGTTCAGGAATAATAAACCGCCACGTGTAGCGACTCTCACCAAATCCATGCAGAAACAGCATCGTCTCTTGATGCTCTTTACCGTACTCATCGTATGCCAAATCCAGAGGTTTAAGCTGAGAGTGAACCACACGCTGATCCCATGTAATTGGGATTTTGGGTGCACAACCAATAAAAAACAGGGGTATTAATATCAAAAAAAGTCGTTTCATGTCCGTTATCTTAGCATAGTTTTATAATATTTTTAGCTATAATCATTAACATGAAAAGTTCACACTTATTACACAAAGTTAGCAATCTACTGTTCGATCTCTTGGGTATTGTCATCGCATCCTTAGCCTTTTACATTACCATTCCCCTTCCCATTCATCAGGAGACCATCAAACTCCCAAAAGGGTCGGTTACCCACACCATTCGCTCTCTTCAAGAACAAGGCTACCCACTCTCCATGATCGACACCTATCTGCTCGTTGCCATCGGTCAACCCAAAAGTGGTGAACTCCAAATAGGCAAAGGGGTCATGAACCGCTTAGATTTCTTAGATAAGCTAACCTCAGCAACCGAGGCCATTGAGATCATTACTCTAATCCCAGGAGAGACCCGTCCTATCTTTCTTAAAGAGCTCGCGAAAAAAGAGCATCTGAGTTTTGAAAAGCTTGATGGAAACTACAGCCGTTTAGCACGCTATCCTGAGGCAGGTATTCTTCCCGATACGTATCATCTAGCTAAAGGAATCAATGAGGCGTATTTAATTAAGTTTTTAGTAAAACTTACCGAGAAAAAATATCAAGAAGTTGCCCAAAAGCATCTTGGTCACTACGACCCTAAAACGTGGCAACGCTACCTTACCATTGCCTCAATTATCCAAAAAGAAGCGGCCAACAACCAAGAGATGCCCCTTGTTGCTTCCGTTATCTACAACCGCCTTAAACGTAACATGCCCCTACAGATGGACGGGACACTCAACTATGGTGAATACTCTCATGTCAAAGTCACTCCCAAACGGATCAAAGAGGACCAGAGTGGATTTAATACCTACTTAAATACGGGACTTCCCCCCTACCCCATCTGTTCGGTCTCTCTTGATGCGATCAACGCAGCACTCAACCCTGCCAAGAGTGACTACCTCTACTTCATGAAGAACTCTCGCGGAGTTCATGACTTTAGTCACAGCTACAAAGAGCATCTTCGTAACGTTGCCCGTGCCAAAGCCTCATCAAAGTAAACGATGAAAATCATTGAGATCAAAGAGCAGTAGATTCCTATCACTGCTTCCTTGCAACTCATTGGAAAACCCACTTTTTGAAAAGAGGGCAAAGGTATCAGGGGAAAGGGCTGAGGTTTGGGCTTTTTGCTTGAGTTTGGAGAGTTCACTTTTACAGACGTGACGATTTTTGTATTTGCACTCTCCCACAATTATCTCTCCCGAACGACTCTTTGCTAAGATATCAAACTCACTGTTTTTATCCCAATAACTTCCCATAGCAACCAACGCTTGATCGTAATGATGATTGAGCAGATCATTGGAGAGTTGTTCAAAGACCAAACTGTTAAGACGAGAGAAGTGCTGTTCAAAATTCTCAAAAAAAGGTTGTGATTTTTTCTGATTAAGGGTACGAGCATAAGGCGCTACAAAACCAAACCAAAAACGATAAAATGGGGTTAAAAAGCGGACTTTTGGCTCAATCTTATAGGAGCGAAGGGATCGCTCCAACTTCTGATTGGGGTATTTTTTTAGGGGAGCTTCACGTGAAGCTTCAAACTCCACAACTTCAAAATCCACCAACTCTTGAAGAATACGCATCCCTAGCCCTTCTCCTACCCGTGCCTTTCGAAAGATATTTGAAACCCGTCCATCCCCACGGGCAATGGCAATCAAAATGGATCGATAGGGATCCTCTAGCAGATATGACGGACGAATCAATGCCTGCAACTGGGTGTATTTATCCACAAAATTAAAACGGATAATTGATTCAAGATCATCAAAGAGATCCAACTCAATACTCTGCTCCACCCCCCCAAAGACGGCAAAGAGTTCCATCGCCTGCTCCATCTCCAAATAACCATAATGGTGGAAGAACCTTTGAAATTTTGTTTTTATGTCTGCTCCCTATCTGCTTTATTCTATTTTTATTGTAATACGTTTTATCTTTAATAATGTTTGAAGCTAACCATAAACCAATACATCCCTAGGGGTTTCACGAGCAATGTACGCAGAGACCGAACCAAATGAAAGCCCCTCATGCCTACCGCGTGCGACCACAACCAGATCTGGATCCATCCCCTCAATACCCTCTAACACCCCCTGATAGAGTGCTTCTGGAGCAACAACAAAAGTACCTTCCAAGCCAACATCTGCCTTAAATTTCTCAAAAAGATTGAAGGCAATCTTTTGATTCTCCTCCTGAAAATTCTCCATTTCATGATACGCCATATCGTACAACCCATTCATGACCACCATCGACTCATAACAGTAAAGCAGTTGAATATCTGCTCCTTGAAACACTCTTTTGGTATAGGCAATTGCCACTTTGGATCGATCACTCAAGTCGGTAGGAATTACAATCTTCTTATAATCATGCGATTGGTTACGTACGAGTATTAATGGTTTGAACACCTCCGTCACAAAGCGCTCAACATTGATGGTGGGACTGCTTACAATCAGGTCAACATGCTCCCGTTTGGCTTCGAGTATGGCTTGATCGGTAACTTCACCAAAATAGACCAACGTATAAAAATCGATCAATACCTCTCCCATCAATGCCTTCATTTTCCCTTCTAGCTCTCCTTGCACAAGGGTACGATCAAGAGGCATCTCCTCTTTGTAGCGAGGAAGATCCCAAAAAGGGACATGAATCGTATGCAACAAAATTATTTTTGCCTCAAAATGATGCGCTAAAATAATTGACTGTTCCATGACCGCATCACTCCATCGATCATTGGAGATAACCACAAGTAAGGTCTGCATTGAAACTCCTTTTTTCTCCATTATAATCTTTTTTACGTAAATCAGGCATAAAACTCTCCGATTAGTTTGGGTATAATAACACATTTCAATCTCGACCCAAAGGGCACACGTGCACGACATTCAACTGGTACTCAAATATCTACAACACCATCATCTCTTTTTGACAGGAGGAGCGGGTGTGGGCAAAAGCTACACCATTAATGCCCTCATTCAACACTACCAAAAAGAAAAAAAACAGGTCGTTGCTCTTGGCTCTACGGGGGTAAGCGCGGTAAATATTGGAGGATTTACCATTCATAGCTTTTTTGTCTTTGGTATTATCAATACTCTTGAGGAGCTCCCTGCCCACGACAAACGCAATCGTAGTCGTCTCAGTGACCTCAAAAAGATTCTTAAAACCACCGACCTGATTATCATTGATGAGATCTCCATGGTCTCAGCAGAAATGATGGAGATGATTGATTATCGACTCAATGCACTAGGTTACTTAGGACGACTGCTCTTTGTCGGTGATTTTTTCCAACTCCCCCCCGTACAGAAGCATCATCAATCCAACAATACCCTCTTTGGTGATCGTCTCTATGCTTTTGAGAGCGATGCGTGGAGGGGGCTTGATCCCATGGTGATTGAACTCACCCAAATGCGTCGCACCAAGGATCCTACCTTTACCCATATCTTGCACAAAGTACGGGTAGGAGTATGTGACCAAGAGGTAATAGCCTACATGATGCAACTCGCTACCCACTCCATTCATGATCCCAATCCCACCTACCTCTTTGGTCGTAATGCCGAGGTCAATGAACGAAACCAACTCAAACTCCACGCTGTCCCAACCCCCGAACATACCCTAACCGCCACCCTCAAAGAGCACCACCACACCATTCACCCCAAACGGCTAGAGAGCTGGAAAAAACTCCTCCCCATCGAAGAGAAACTCATCCTAAAAGTGGGTGTTCCTGTACTCTTTACGGTCAATAAATGGGGTAAATATGTCAATGGCGAACGGGGCATTGTCCAGCAGATCGAAGAGGAGTACATCATCGTTGACAAAGGCAAGGAGTATGTCCGCGTCGAACGTCACGAATTTGACCTTTTGGAGATGCAAAGCGACGAGGAGGGTAAAATCCAAAACATTACGCTAGCAACCCTCTCTCAATTTCCCCTCAAACTCGCCTATGCCGTTACCATCCACAAAAGTCAAGGCATGAGCATTGATCACCTTATCTGCAATGTCGATAATATCTTTGCTCCCAGCCAATTCTACGTCGCCATCTCACGAGCCACCAATCCAAAAAACCTCAAACTAGAATTCAACCGAGGCAATCTCGTTGCTTACCTCCAACGCATGATACGTGTTGATCCTCGGGTACGTGATTATTATCAAAGCATTGGTGATCGCTATGTGGTCAATGAGAAGTTGCCGTTTTAGGGAGAAACTCTCTCCCACGCATACCCCACAATACTTCGGCTCTGGCTATCAAACTCCACCCCCACCAAATAAATCTCATTATAATCTGCTAGATACTTCTCATAATACTTTTTCTCTCTTATCTGCTCTAATGCTCCACTTTGATTAACTTTTAGCTCAAAGATATAGACCTTATCATCTATAAAAACAGATAAATCCACTCGCCCACTATTAGTAGCATCTTCGGCTATAATCTTATCAAATCCAGCTCCTGCAAAGTAGGCATAGAAAACTGAAGCATAAAACCCTTCATAATTTTCTATATAGTTATTGGTAAAATTATTATAGGCGATTGAGGCAAAGAGGGATTTTAAGGTTTGTTCGAGTCCATCTAAATCACTTTTTGCCATCTGTCTATAGAGAGATATTTGTACCTTTGCTTTTTTGATTCGAGTTACAAAGTAGTTCTCTAAAATATAGTCATTAAAACTTTTTTTAACTTCAATATTTGGGAAAAAGAGATGATAAATGGTATTACTTCCAAGTTTTTCTACCTCTTTAATGGTCAAATATCCTGATTGAAACATTACCGTTTCTAAACCGATATATTCAATATCAAAACTATCCAATAATCTCTTATCTACCTCTAAATTCTCAAACTCAACTAAATTATATTTTTCTTGTTTAAAAAGCTGTATCAAAAAACTAGGTGTTCCTGTATTAAACCAATAGTTATCAAAAACATACTCATTTTTTATAAAAAGCAAGATATTAAAAGGGTTATAGACTCTATCTTTTAAAAAGTTATAACCATTATACCAAGCTTTCAATCTCTCTAAATTCACTCCTTTTAGATAAGGCTTGAAAGTTGTCTCTATATCATTTTGAGTGTAGCCACATATATTTCCAAACTTTGGGGTTAGACTAATATCTTCAAGCATATTGAGTCCACTAAAAATACTCGCTTTGCTAAATTTACTAACCCCTGTTAAAAATACAAATTTGATATATCTATCACTCCCCTTTATTATGCTATAAAAGGCTCTAAGAATTTCTCTATTTTTATGAGCTACTTCCATCTGGTCTAAATTATCTAGGATTGCTTTATCATACTCATCTATTAGGATAACTACAGGCTTTTGATATTTTTCATAGCTTTTTCTTATTAGCTCTTCAAAACATGAGTCAAACGCTTCTATTTTTTGACACTCTATTTGTAAGTTTTCTTGATTGTTTATTAGAATATCATGTATTCTATTTTTGAGATTATCTGGGCTTCTTAAATCACCACTAAAGTCTATTTTAATAACTGGATACCTATCTTCCCAATCCCATTTATCATATATATAGAGTCCTTTAAAGAGCTTCTTATTCCCCTCAAAAATCTCTTTTATGGTGCTTACTAAAAGAGATTTTCCAAATCTTCTTGGACGTGAAAGAAATACATAACTATTATTTGTAATTAGCTCATATATATCTTGGGTTTTATCGATATAGAGATAATCTCCATCTATTATTTTTTTAAATGTTTGTATGCCTATTGGTAGTTTTTTCATTACAAATACCCTTTTTCAATAAAATCATTTATTACTTTTTGCTTTTCTAAAGATACATTCTCTCTAAAATTTAATATCTTATCCAATTTCCAATAGTTCCAAATATCATCTGAATATTTATTTAAAGCATTTATATCATTAATAATTATCTCTTTTGGAGGTTTTGTAGTAATACCTGCTATATGGATATTGTTATTTTGATTATTTGCATATCTGAACTCAATTAAAGATTGAATCCTTTTTATTAAATTAGATTTGATAAAAATTTTATTTTTATAATCTAAAATTTGTTTCAATGAGTCAAATAGAATTGGAGTAATTTTATAGAAAATAAAATTTTTAGGAAGTTCTAATGTTTCAAAACCTTTGGGATAATCATAAAACTTAAAAACCCTATGAGTAAGATTAAAATTAATCAAACTTAAAACAAAAAAACGAATTTCGCTATCTGTCAAATCAGGATATTCCTCAATCAATTCTTCAAAATTCTCAAAAACATTTTTATAAACTCTAGCATTTAGAATATCCATCTCTAAAATACTTTTTAAAAGAACCTCTTTATACTTCTCATCTATCTGATACAATGAAAAAATTATTTCAAAAAGTTCCTCTTTTGATGGATTAAATGTTAAAAACTTATTAATTGTTTTCTCTTTTACATTAGAAAAGACTTTAGCTTCCTCTTCTTGGAATACATCACTATTTAGGATAATAACTATTTTACATTTGTATTCTAAAGCGAGTTGAGATATAAATCCAAAAAGGTCATTTAAATCTATATTTTTTGACTTCCTTTCAAAATCATCAAAACATATAATTCCACCATTTTCTAAATATTCTCCTGCTTTATTAAATTTATCCTTATCTATAAGATTATCTAACCATGTAAAAGCATTTCCTGCTCCCTTATAAGCTATATTCCCTAAATTCTTACCCAAATTTGTAAATACAGAGCAAGTTTTACTAACAATATCTGCATCACCTACAATATGCTTATAAGCTTTCATAAAAATATCTAATTCAATAGACTCTATAGAAGTTTTACCATATAAGCTAATATACACACAAGCCTTATTTTTATCTTTTAGCTTTGAATGTAATCCTGTTTTATATTCTTCTTTGGAATATTTATCTATCTCTTTATTATCTTTTTCAATTTTTTCCTGTTCTTTTGCTATTTCTTCTTTCCAAAAATGAGTTTTCCCAGCTCCCCAAGCCCCAGAGAGCATAACTATTTTTCCATTATTCCTATCATTTAATAAAAAATTATTTAGATAATCTTTTAATTTTTCTGTATTTGTCTTTTCGCTCATTATAAATACCTCTCCATAACTTTCTCTTTTCTCTCTTTAGCACCCTCAATAATGGTTTTTGCTTGGTCTATTTTAGCTTCCAATTTTTCAACCTCATCAATTAGGGCTTTTTGTTTTGATAGTGGGGGGATTGGGATTTCTTTTTGATATATATTATTTCTATTAATTCCTCCAGAACCAGAACCTACTTTCATAGATTTTAAGTCAATTTTTTTTAAAGCGTAATAAAGATATTTGAGAATTAAAATATTTTTATTCAATAACTTAACATAAAATGTTGTATCAATAGGTGTGCAATTTTTATCTGACCAATTTATTTCTCCAGCACTGCCCTTTCTACCCACAATAATACAGGGAGCTTTAATATAAAAAGTATTATGAAAATCTATTATTCCATTTGCACCATAAACAGGATATTCCCCTTGAGTTCTTTTATATTTTGGTAAGGATATCCCATATTCTAATATAATAATATCCTTTAATTTTTTATATTCATATCTTTGATAAAAAATATCTTTTACCTTACTCTCAATCTCCCCCTTAGCCCTTCTAATACTCTCTTCTGCCTTTTGAACCTCACTATCTACTATTTCACACTCATCTACTATTTTTTGTTGTATATCTTTAGGTGGAAAAGGAATTTTTATCTCTTTTAAGTCAGTTGTAGAAATTGCTTCAAAGGTTGAACCCTTATTTCCTTTAAACAAAAATTTATGTAAATTTATAAAATGAAAAATATAAATTTTCAATGTTATATCTTCTACTCTTATAGAAGCTAAGCCTCTACCGATGCAAATCTTATCTAAGGGATTAATATTGACATCACCTACGGGAGCTCTAACACTCATCAATATATCATTTTTTATGGCTTCTTTAGTTATTTGTATTGTCCAAACTGTAGGTTTTTTTAAATACTTTCTACCAAAATCTTTTTTTCCCTGATAAAAAGGTAATCCTTTTCCTTTATCATTATAATTTTCAGATTTTGGCGATTGACCAGCAATAATTTTAGTTATATCCCCCAATTTAACCAATTTCCATTTTGTTTTTATCTCTTTTTTAGGAGTTAAAGCAAAACTCTTATTAAAATCTTTACGGCTAAAGTCTAAAATATCAACCGTATCAATATATCGAATTAACTCTTGATACTCCTCAAACCCTTTTAAATCCACCTCTTTACCCAAAAAATTTTGTTGAATTAAATAGTTTATTTTACTCTTATCCCCTCTATCTTTTGGATTAAAAAGAGGAGTAACAATATCATTTACAGTAGTTCCCCCATTATACTTAATCCCCTCTTGTCCCTTTGCTCCACTCCACTCATAACCCAAAAACTGCTTTTGAGCCTTATTATTGGTTGGCGTTTTAACAATTAGAATCTTTTGATTACTAGTATAGGCTAATATAAAATAGTAGAGTTTCTCCTTTTCTATTTTATAAAGATACTCTATATAGAGCTTATCTAACTCTTTCTTTTGCTCCTCTTTGGATTTCTCTTTGAAGTTCTTTTTCTTTTTGAGATTTTTTATATGAGTACTATTTTCAAAATCTTTTTTATAATCTACAAAAATATCATACTTAAAAAGCTCTTCTAACTCTTCGATTTTGTCGGCTGTGGCTCCAAAAAGCTTTTTATACTCTTCAAAAGGGATATTTATATGTTTAGAGTAGGCTTGAGCTAACTCCATATCCTGATATATCTCTTGATACTTCTCTCCATCTCCTCGAAAATACTCCTCTACACGGTTAAAATAGTGAGTTGATAATTCTGGCTTTTTATCTTTTCGTTTTAGAAATAAAACAACCGTATTTGTTCCCGTCTTTCCAAAAGTTCCACTTCCAAGCTCTACAATAGAGACAATATCAAAATATTTCAAAATAATCTCACGAGTAGCAATATGGGTCATATCAGAATTTGAGAGGATTGAAGAGGGGACAATTATTCCAATTACACCATTGGGTTTTATAAACTGTTTGGCTCTTTCGATAAAAAAACATTGAATATTATTGGTATTTGAATTGAGTTCTACCGTTTTAATCAACTCATATCTTCTTTTTTCTTCCTCTGTTAGATTGAGTAAAAACCCCTCAACAGCAAATGGAGGATTTGCCACTAAAATATCAAAACTCTCATCTTTAACCTCATCAATACTAATAAGTGCATCTTTATCAAATATCTTTACACCATCTTGACCATACATAAAAGAGGAAACTTTAGCAATTTTGGCTAAACGGTCTTCTTTTTCAATCCCAATGGTATTCTCATAATAGCTCTTTACATCTACACTCTTAAGTTTTTTTACAATAGGTCTTATCTGATGGGCATACTCAACCAAAAAATGCCCTGAACCACAAGCATAATCTATCGCTTTAATAGGCTTTGATGAAGTTTTAATTTTATCTTCCAATGGAAGAGAGAAGATAATAAATTTGGTTATAGGAAGAGGCGTAAAAAACTGTCCCTCTGATTGTTTAATAGAGTTATCAAGAAAATACTCAAACATATCCCCCAAAAATTGGTTTGGCTCTTTGGTCTTGAGTCTCAAACCTTGCCACATCTGCACAAGCTCCACAAGCACCTCTGTATTTTTATTA
>Ga0256843_1002265_pt1 | contig 14216 bp, 14 predicted proteins | sample AlvinellametaG_FD_191572 | JGI IMG/M metagenome (GOLD analysis project Ga0256843, IMG submission 191572) | Pompeii worm associated microbial communities from hydrothermal vent at the East Pacific Rise, Pacific Ocean - Alvinella | ecosystem: Host-associated > Annelida > Integument > Unclassified ... | reverse complement strand
TTAATTTATAATCATATAATAATATTTGTTTTTTACTGATGACAGTAGTCAAGAAAGATTAAAATGAAGAGGGGTTGGGAAGACTCTGAAACAAGCAAAAAGACTTCTTAAACATTAGAATATAATCATATACATTACATATAGGGAAATACCTCACTTCATATTTCTGTAGCCATTTTTTCTCCACAACCATCAATAAAACTATTGAAGCCACTATCATCACCTAAAAAAAATGGGTTTTTGCTATAATGCTCCAATGAAAAAAATATTTTTATGTGCTATCAACAACATCCTAAGCGGTACCTGCAAAGAGGATTGCAAATTCTGTACCCAGAGTGTCCGCTACCATGCCGACATAGAGCGTTACAGTTACAAAGCCATTGATCAGATTGTACAAGAGGCCAAAGAGGCCAGAGCCAATGGTGCCCTGGGCTACTGCCTTGTCACTGCCGGGAAAGGGCTCGATGACAAAAAAGTGGACTTCGTAGCCCGTGCGGCACAAGCCATCAAGGCTGAAGTTGAGGGGCTTAATCTCATCGCCTGTAACGGTACGGCCAACAAAGAGCAACTGAGCTACCTCAAGGCACACGGCATCGACAGCTACAACCATAACCTTGAGACATCGGAGCGATACTACCCTCAAATCTGCCAGACACACAGTTGGCAAGAGCGTTATAGCACCTGCGAGAGTGTCAAATCGGCAGGGTTGGCACTCTGTAGCGGTGGGATATTTGGCATGGGTGAAGAGCCAGAGGATAGAGATGCCCTGCTTGAGGCGATCGTCTCTTTGGCACCTGAATCTACTCCGCTTAACTTCTACCACCCCAACCCGGCTCTCCCCATTAAAACACGCAACATTGAACAAGATGAGGCGTTGCAGATCATTCGTAAAGCCCGTCAGATGCTCGGTGAAGAGAGACTACTGATGGTTGCGGGAGGCAGAGAGTTGCTCTTTGGCGGCAGTGAGGCCAAAATGTTCGAAGCGGGTGCCAATGCCATTGTCATTGGTAACTACCTCACCACACAAGGCGAGGCCCCTGACAAAGACAGACAGATGTTGTACAATCTTGGCTATGAGGTAGCCCAAAGTTGTGATGCACGCTAACATCACCCTGATTCTTACCCTTTCGCTGCTTATCTGGGGGAGCCCTTTTGTGGCGAAACTCCTTCGTCTGCCCATTCCTGCTGTTGAGATCATACTTGGTTCGCTCTTTGCCTATATAGGACTCATAGGCTCAGACAGCTACTTTGACTTGGTGGCCGAAGTTGGTTTTTTATACCTCATGTTTCTAGCAGGGATGGAGGTTCGGCTTAAGCAGATACGCCAGAGTCCTCGTAGAATACTTAGACAGAGTTTTCTCTTTTTGGGCCTCATGACACTCTTCTCTATAGGAAGTGGACTCCTTTTTGGTCTTAATACCATTATTGTAATCTCAATGCCTCTTATCTCTATTGGGCTTTTAGCCTCACTCTCCAAAATGTATGGCAAAGAACAAAAGTGGATCAAACTTGCTTTTATCTCCGGTATTTTGGGAGAAGCCATCTCTATTGCTGTCTTAACCATCTTCGATGCTGCCAGTACAACCGGGCTCTCTTGGGAACTGCTTGAGAAGGTAGGCTACCTGAGTGCCTTTTTACTGGCTGTCTATATTCTCTACCGACTGCTACACCTGCTCTTTTGGTGGTTTCCCGAAATTAAACGCATTCTTATGCCAAAGTTTGGCACCTCCGATCAAGATATCCGCCTGGCGATGGCACTTTTTTTCATTTTGATTGCTGTGATGCTCTCACTTGAGTTGGAACTTGCACTAGGAGCCTTTATTGCTGGGATTGCTATCTCTGCCTTTTTCTCGCAAGAGAAAGCACTCGAAGAGAAGATGTCTAGCCTGGGGTTTGGTTTTTTAGTACCGCTCTTTTTTATTCATGTAGGAGCATCGTTTGACATGAGAGCATTAACAATACCCGGTGTCATCTCTGGAGCACTGCTAATTACCCTATTGATGATAGGCTCACGTATTGTTGCTGCTGGAGCATTACGACTGATATACGGTGCAAAAGAGGCCTTACTGACAGGCTTGGCTCTCTCTATGCCACTCACACTACTCGTAGCCGTTGCAACCATTGGATTCAATACCAATCTACTCGATATGATCGGCTACTATCAACTTATTTTGGCAAGTATATTTGAGATATTGATAGGTATGGTGAGCATTAAACTACTGCATCACCATAAGAAGGAGCGAGAGGAGCGTTAGTTAATCTTCCGCATCAACCTCTCTGATGGCTTTTTGCAGCTCCTCTTGGGCTCTTTTGGCCGCTTCTTGTTGCTCTTGTGTAATGTTAATGTCGGCAACAGCAGGTTGGCTCTTTGGTTTCTTTAAAACGGTTGGTTGTCTCTTTTTAGCCTCTTGCGGCATCACATCCACTTCGTGTTTGGCTACCTCTATGGCATCTGATGTTTCAGCTTTAGGCTTTGGTGGATGTTTGAGCGATGTAACTTTGTTGGCCTTTGTTTGGTGTGCCACCTCTTTTTTTGCTGAAGATTTTTGGGGTTTTGGTTGAGGCTTGTGTGCTACTTTAGGCAGTGTGTTTTTTTGCGTTTTTGGTGTTGGCTTTAATGTTTTTTGCTCTTTTTTGATCTTTTTGATAGATACGATTTCCGGCTTCTGTTCTGCTTTTGCAACTGGAGCAGTAGATTGCTTTACTGGTGTAGCCACCGTACGTTTTGGTTGTACGTTTTGGGGCTCTGAAGCGACAGATACCTCTTTTATGACAGATGGAGCAGATTTGGACTTTGGGCTTTGAACCGGTGTCGCCTCAACTTCCACTTCTCCCGGAAGCTCTGGTACACGCTTTTTGATAAGCGGATCTCTCTTCTTGTGTGCCTTCGCCTCTTTCTCTAACGCACTGAGCAAAATCTCTTGCTCTTTTTCTATCTGTTTAAAATTTTGCGTTACTTCAAAAGGGTTTTGTGATGCACTTACAACCACTGTACCCAATGTGCACACAACAATTAATGGGGTTAGTTTCATTTCTCTACTCCTTCAGGGGCTACCTGTATATAGCCAAAATATGCTTTTTGAAGCTGTTGGTTCGAATGTTTGAGTTCGCGAATCTCTTGGGTGAGTGCCTCTTTTTTCTGATGCAACCGCTGCAAAACAGTCAAAGAGTTCTCACCATAAACCAAAATACCCACATAGATACCAAAAAGCAAAAAACCGATGGTTGCAAGCAACAGTGTTTTAAGGGAGAGTCCTGCCAATGTTGTTGCCTGTGCCATCTCTTAGTTCCTCTTATTTAAAGATCGATCCGCCAAGGTACTCAAACTGTCCAAGCTCCGCTTCGATCTCAAGCAGTCTGTTGTACTTGGCGATTCTGTCGCTTCTGGCAGTTGAACCGGTTTTGATCTCACCGGTATTGAGTGCAACGGCAAAGTCTGCAATGAAGGTGTCTTCGCTCTCTCCTGAGCGGTGGCTCATTACACATGTGTAGCCGCTTCTTTGTGCCAAACGCACAGTCTGCATGGTTTCGCTTACTGTTCCGATCTGGTTTGGTTTGATGAGAATAGAGTTACCTACACCCTTTTCGATCCCCTCTGCAAGGATGGAGACATTGGTTACAAAGAGGTCGTCACCGACTAGTTGTACTTTATCACCAAGTCTCTCTGTCAATACTTTCCAGCCATCCCAGTCATCTTCGCTCAGTCCATCTTCGATAGAGACAATAGGATACTTCTCGCACATATCGGCATAGTATGCAACCATCTCTTCGCTGGTAAGCTCTCTGTTCTCAGACTTAAGCACATATTTGCCCTCATCGTTAATCAACTCAGAAGCTGCCACATCCAAAGCGATAGCGATCTGCTCGCCCGGCTTGTACCCTGCCGCTTCGATCGCTTCCATGATCACCTGAATAGGCTCTTCGTTGGACTTGAGGTTTGGTGCGAACCCTCCCTCGTCACCAACAGCGGTACTCTCACCCATGCCATCGATAATCTTTTTGAGATTGTGGTATACCTCTGCCGCAGCTCTAAGCCCTTCTGAGAAACGATCGAACCCTACTGGCATAACCATATACTCTTGGAAATCTACAGAGTTGTTCGCATGTTCTCCACCATTGATGATATTGAGCATCGGTACGGGCATTACCACGGCGTTGGCACCACCAAGATAGCGGTAAAGTGGCATCTTAAGGCTCTGTGCCGCCGCTCTGGCTACTGCCATAGAGACACCAAGTACCGCATTGGCACCAAGGTTGCCGTAGTTGTGTGTGCCATCTACCTCTTTCATGGTCAAGTCGATCTCTGCCTGGTTAAATGGGCTGAGTCCTACCAATGCGTCATTAATGGGGCCATTGACATTTTCACACGCCTGTAGTACCCCTTTGCCCATGTAGCGATCACCACCATCACGAAGCTCTAGTGCCTCTCTTTTTCCTGTACTTGCACCACTTGGTACAATAGCACTTGCCACGGTACCGTCACTTAGGCTTACGGTTGCTCTTACTGTTGGGTTTCCTCTGGAATCCATCACTTCTGTTGCTGTTACATCATCGATAAAGATCATTTTGTCCCTTTGTTCTTCAGTTAAATTGTTTATAGTACTATTTTAGCAAAAATTACCCTATACTTAAATAAACATCTCTCTACCCTTGATCGGTAGCCATCTGTAACGCAAGGTCTTTTACCCCTTTAAAGTCCGCTTTTCCTGTGCCAAGTACCGGAATGGCATCGACTCTGTAGGCTTTAGATGGTACATAGAGCGGGTTGAGGCCCAATGTGCCTACCGCCGCCATCACCTCCTCTATCTCTCGTTCTCCTTCAAAAAGCAGTACCAGAGCTTCCCCTTTTTTAGCATCGGCAATGGCAGTTACAGCTACCTTCTCGTCCTCTTCAAGTACCTTGCCTATCTCTTGCTCAACCAACCCTAGACTCACCATCTCGCCACCCACTTTGGCAAAACGGCTATAGCGATCGACAATGGTCAAGAAGCCATCTTCATCGAGTTTGCCTTTGTCTCCGGTAACATACCAACGAATGCCGTCCATCTCTTTAATGACAGAGGCAGTCTTTTCGGGGTCTTTAAGATACCCTTGCATGATCTGGGTTCCCCCAATGAGCACCATCCCGGCTTCACCCGTTGGCAGCACCTCAAATGTTTCAGGATCAACGATCTTGAAACTACTGCCAGGCACAGGCAACCCTACCGTACCAGGCTTGTTGCCCACCTGAGGCTTCCAACTGCCAGGCAGCAGTACATCAGGAATATTCACAGAGGCTACCGGTGTTGTCTCTGTGGCACCATACCCCTCATAGATCTCATGGCCAAACTTGGCCTTAAAGGCTTTGCGTATCTCGTCGGGGAGCTTCTCTGCACCGGCGATCACCACCCGTAGATCTTTGAACATCAGCGGGTGGAGCTTACGGTTACGGGTGTAGAGCCGAAAGAATGTAGCCGTGGCAAAGAGCATCGTCGCTTCATACTTGGCTGCCATCTTCCCAATGCCAAAGCCATCTGTCGGATCGGGGTGGCAGACAACAGGGATCCCTTCAATAAGTGGCAGGAGTGTTGTTACCGTAAGCCCAAACGAGTGGAAAATAGGCAGTGTTCCCAGCATTACATCTTTGTCTTCAGGATTAAGCAGTGTCGTGATCTGTACAATGTTTCCCATAATGTTTTTGTGGCTTAGCATCACCCCTTTGGGGCTGCCCTCACTTCCGCTTGAGAAGAGAATGGCTGCGGTATCTGTGATGTTTCGCTTTTGAATGTAGCGTAGTTTCAACATCCACAACGGCAGTAGTTTTACTACAAGTAGCTTCAAGAGGCTCTCTGCCTTGCCTATCTGCTCTTTGAGATCTTCAAGGTAGATCACCTCTGCTTGTGCCAACAACAAAGAGAGATCAAACCCTTTGGCCTTAAGTTTGGTGATGAAGCGTCTTGAGGTAACTATCGTTTCTATATCGGCCTTTTTCAGTGCGTGTTGCAGACTCTCATCTCCGCTGGAGTAGTTAAGATTGACAACCGTTTTACCAAGACTCAACAGTGCCATGTTGGCCATAGAACCCGCTACGGATGTAGGTACAATAATGCCGACATTTGGCATGGCTCCCAGATGTGGCTTGAGCTTTTGAGCCATTAGAAGCGTACCGGCTATAAAGCGGTTGCCGCTTAGCTCTATGCCGGTTGAGTCTGCAATGCACAACCCGTTACCCACCTCTTTTGCTCGTGCTATCCACGCCTCCTGCAACGATGGCAGGGTACGGGCATAGTGCCGCCAACTGGTAATGGAGAGTTCAAACACAGCCCTCTTAACTTCGGGTGCAGTGGTGTGGATATCGAGCATCTTGCCAAAGGTGACGCTCACATCTTTGCCACCTCTTCGTTTCATCTTCTGAGAGGCGTGTGAGAAATCCCCCTCCCATAAGCCACGCAGATAGAACGGTACGATCACCGCTTCGGACTCTACCCCTTTACAAGCGAGTTCAAACCCGCGTTGAAACACCCCCAGGTGTCCATTCCGAGAGAGATACCCTTCGGGGAAGATAGCAACCGTCTCCCCACGGTTGAGGGCCTTAGTCACAAGCGATAAGGCATTCTTCCCGCCGCGGCTTGAAATAGGAATCGCACCAAAAAAGCGAAAAAAGGGCTTGAGATACCAGATCTCATAGTAGCTTCGCTCCATTACAAAACGGATCTGCTTGGGGTAGGCCATCTGCAAAATAGCCCAGTCTAAAAAAGAGATGTGGTTACCCAAAAGCAGTACACCCCGCTTGGCATTGATATGCTCCAGCCCCTCCACCTGCAACCGGTAACGAAAGCTTACAATCGTTTTGACAATATAGCGTACCATCGATTGTGGCAGCTGTGTAAGCGATGTCAATGTCCCCATAACAGCCACCGTAGCACTAAAGTAGAAGAGCCCCTCGGAAGAGAGCTGCCAATAACCAAAGAGTGCCGTAAGCACCAATGCAATAAACATCACTACATTTTGCATAAAGTTGTTTCCGGCCAACACCTTACCAATCACTGGTGTGGGTGTAGCAAATTGAATGAGTGCATTGAGCGGTACAATAATCAACCCACTAAAGAAACCAAAGGCAAAGAGCAACAGTCCCAACATCGACAGGGAATGAAGCGATGGAATGAGGTAGAGTGCCACACTTACACCCAATGCCCCAATAGGCACAACCCCTGTTTCGATGAAGTTACGGCTCACCCTTCCAGCAAAGATGGAACCAACCACAAGCCCTACACCACTAAGTGCCAAGAGCCCTTGTGCTATGACTGTGTCGGTAATGCCGAGTCTCTCTTTGAGAAAGGCACCAAAAATGGCCACCACAATCTGAGAGACACCCCAAAGCAGACTCAACCCCAAAATACTCGCCCAGATTGTCTTCTCTTGAGTTAAAAGTTTCATATTCTTTTTAAGGTAGCTTAGATTCTGGTACGATGCAACATTAAAGTGCATCTGTTCATCTATCTTAACTGCCCGAAAACGTGCCTTCAGCCTTCTGGCTAACATATACTCAAATACACTTGCTACAACAAGCAACGCTCCTACGGGGGCGATATAGTGCAGTATCTGCGATGGTGAGGCGATACCTTCTGGTAACAGGGCTTCAAAAAAGAGTGAGTAGATCACTGCACCTGCCAAAATAGAGACAATGGTGACTGCTTGAACCAGAGCATTGGCCTCTGCCAAGTGGGCATTGCCTGTCATCTCTTTGATCAACCCATATTTTGCCGGGGAGTAGATGGCACTCTGTGCGGCAAGCAGCAGCGTCATAGCAAAAGCAAACCAAAACCACCCCATCAAGTAACTAAAGAGAATAAGTGTCGTAATACCAATGGCCGCTGCTGACGCATACTCCACCACTTTGACTTTAGGGTATTTGTCGGCAATGTGCCCTGCTGGTGAAAAAAGAAAGATGAACGGCAGCAAGATAAGTGCATTGACAACCGCAGTCAATACGATCAGCTCAGAGCCTTCATAAGCTTTAAAGATGGTGTTTTGCAAAATAATCTTGTGCCCAAGATCTGTCATGGCATTTAAAAAAACGATCAGCGTGTAGGTGAGAAATCCGGGGATGGAAAATAGTAGTTTCATGGGGTATCCTTGCTATGCACATAAACGCTGTTTAGATTAGATGCATCTTACAAAGATAAAGCTTAAGAGTATAGCTCTAAAGAGCAAGAGAGTCTTCTCTTACCCTGCTTCATGAGGCTCTATTCTAGTCCTCCGATGCGGCGATCTCATTTTGATCCATTGCCAAACCCTCACCAAAGCCCAATGCCTCTTTGATCTTCGCTTCTATTTCTGCTTTCAGCTCTGGGTTCTCTTTGATCGTCTGCTTGGCATTCTCTTTCCCCTGCCCCAGCTTCTCTGCACCATAACTGAACCATGCACCCGATTTGTCAATGATATCAAGTTTGACACCATAGTCGATGAGCTCACCCTCAAAACTGATCCCCTCACCGAACATAATGTCAAACTCTGCCTGTCTAAATGGAGGTGCCACTTTGTTTTTAACCACTTTGGCCTTTACACGGTTTCCGATCTGATTCTCACCCTGTTTGAGTGTTGCAATACGTCTTACATCGATACGCACCGAACAGTAGAACTTCAAAGCGTTCCCCCCTGTGGTTGTCTCAGGAGAACCATACCCCATTGTACCGATCTTCATACGAATCTGGTTAATGAAGATCACCGTAGTGTTTGTCTTGTGAAGCAGCCCTGTCAATTTACGAAGTGCCTGAGACATCAAACGTGCCTGAAGCCCTACATGCTGATCCCCCATATCGCCCTCGATCTCTGTTTTGGGTGTCAAGGCGGCTACAGAGTCCACCACGATCAGATCTACCGCACCAGAACGAGCCAATGTCTCCAGTACATCCAGTGCCTGTTCACCAAAATCGGGTTGTGAGACAAGCAGGTTGTCCGTATCGACTCCTAGATTTTTGGCATAGACGACATCGAGTGCGTGCTCGGCATCAATAAAGGCACATACCATCTCTTTTTGCTGTGCTGAAGCGATGGTTTGAAGGGCCAATGTTGTCTTACCCGAAGACTCCGGCCCATAGATCTCAATAATACGCCCTTGCGGAATACCACCAATACCCAAAGCCATATCGAGCCCCAAAGAGCCTGTTGAGATCGACTCAATCGGTTCGAACTCTTTGTCCCCAAGACGCATCAGCGTCCCTTTACCAAATGTCTTATCGATCTGCTTGATCGCCATATCGAGTGCTTTCTGTTTTTGAGGATCCATTGCCATTGTCATTTCCTTATCCTTTGATGAGTTGCATTTTATCGAAAAAATCATTTATTTCGAATCTCTAGTGGCATTGTAGAAGAAGTTTTCCCAAAGGGCCAAAAATATTTCAAATTGTCATATTTTTTCTCAAAAACTCTTTTTTTGCCCCACTATGCTACAATATCGGCACTATACAACGAAGGTAGATACGATGCCCAATCCTATTCAACTTGCCCACTCCCCCGATGCTGACGATATCTTTATGTACTATGCCATTAAGTTTGGCTGGGTTGATACCAAAGGTTTGACTTTCGAAAATATCGGACTCGATATTGAGACGCTCAATGTAGAGGCACTCAACGGCACCTATGATGTCAGTGCCATCAGTTTTGGGATGTACCCGCTCATTAAAGAGGAGTATGCTCTGCTTCGTACCGCTGTCAGTTTTGGTGAGGGGTATGGCCCCAAGCTCATTAAACGCAAAGGGGAGAGACTCAAACGCCGTTTTAAAGTGGCACTTTCAGGCAAATATACCACCAACGCCATGCTCTTTCGCATCTACTACCCAGATGCCCGTCCTGTCTATATGGACTTTTTAGAGATCGAACAGGCGGTGGTTAACGGTGATGTGGATGCAGGGGTGCTCATTCATGAGTCGATCCTGGATTTTGATGAGAGCCTAGAGGTGGAAAAAGAGATATGGGATATCTGGGTAGAACTTGCCGGAGAGGGGTTGCCTCTGCCACTTGGCGGTATGGCGATTCGCCGCAGTCTACCACTTAATCGTGCCCTTGAGATAGAGAATATTCTCATAGAGGGTGTTAAAGTTGCCAACGAGAAAAAAGAGGAGCTCTGTGCCAAACTCGAAGCGGACAACCTCGTACGCATCTCTGATGCGATGCTTAAAAAATACCTCGATATGTACGCTTCAGATGAGTCAGTTGAACTCTCTGCACTCCAACTCAAAGCCCTCGATACCCTCTACGAACTAGGCTACAAACACGGCCTCTGGGAGTGTCCTATTAAGACAGAAGACTACCTGCTGCCAAGAGAATACAGTGAACTACGCAACATGTAGGGTGCAATTTATTGCACCGATCTTGCATACCACAAACCAAACAGGTGCAATGAATTGCACCCTAAGGATGAAAGGAGCCCTCCTTGTTCTTTAAAACCATTGATTTCGCCCAATACAGCAGCATCAAGGTAGGGCAACCTACCCAAGTACTTGTCATTGAGCAAGGAGATACCATCCCTGCCAACCGCTACCTCATCGGAGGTGCCAACAATCTACTCATCTCCCCTACCCCACCCCCACTGATGATGCTTGGTAAAGATTTTGCCTACATCAAACAAGAGGGGCCAATACTTGAGATCGGTGCGGCCATGCCGACAGGACGCATTGTCAGTTATGCCAAAAAGCATGACATTGCAGGATTTGAGTTCTGTGCCAAACTCCCCGGTACCCTGGGTGGTATGTTGGCGATGAATGCGGGAGTCAAAGCGTATGAGATATTCAATATTCTTGATGCTGTCAAAATTGGTAATACCTGGGTTAAAAAAGAGAAGATCGAGCACGGCTACCGCTTTGCCAAGCTTGGTGGTGTAGCCACCGCTGCACGCTTTAATATTGAAAAGGGCTACTCTCAATCACTCTTAGAAGAGCTAAAGATGCTACGCAACAATCAACCCTCCGACCCTAGTGCAGGTTCGGCCTTTAAGAACCCGCCAGGCGATGCAGCAGGCAGACTCATAGAGGCAGTTGGGCTCAAAGGGTACCAAGAGGGGGGTATGGCATGGAGTGAGATACATGCTAACTTTTTAGTAAATAAAGGCGGGGGAACATTTGAAGAGGCCTGTTCACTTCTTGCCCTTGCAAAAGAGCGAGTCTATGAACAGTTTGGTGTTGTGCTGGAAGAGGAGATCAAGCTCCTCTTTTAAATAAATGTTTACTCTTTGTTACAGCGAACACAACGAATATAGTTTGACTGCTTAGGGCTTCTTTTGTAGCGGTAGGCATCTGCAGGATAGATAACATAGTACTTACCATCTGTTGTTGGTGTTGATGTCCAAAAATCTTTATCTCTAAAGTAGGTAAAGACTTGTCCTTCTAGCCTATGCACTGCTTCGAGTTCATCAACTGTTGGCAGTCTCCAGTCACTATACCCTGCATAGTTCAATGCACGACAGTAGTTGACTGCGTGTCCCCAGTTACCCGCCTTCCCCATAGAGTGCTCTCTGGCATATGCACCATCTTCAGAGTCTGTATAGGGGGCATCTTGCCACATGAGTCCATGCTCTTTGTCAACAAAGACCTTTCCTGCCTTACATGGGGCAGATATATCGGCAACTGCCGGTGTAGCCGGGATAAATTTCCCCCCGGCCATCACTGCAGTTGCAGCTAAAATAGTTGTTAAAAGTGTGACGCTTTTTTTCATTATTACTCCTTCATTTTCAAGCGCTATATTCGTATAGTAATATATTTTAGCTCAAACTATGCTAAAATTTATTAATATTAAAAACGCTTTTATGGATGAATGGTAATAGGCGTCCCGTTTTTTACCCCTTCCCAAAGCTCTTTCATCTTCTTGTTTGGTACAGCCATACACCCCTCTGTCCAGTCATGAGCCAAGGTATATTCATCGCCTCTTCCATCTGCATTCCACTTAGGCTGTCCGTGAATGGTAATATACCCACCCGGCTTTACTCCACGGGCTTTTGCACGGGCAATATCCTCTTTGTTTGGGTAAGAGATCATCAAAGAGCGGTAGAGTCTAGGATCGCACTTCTTACGTACAATGGTGTAGCTACCTTCAGGGGTTCTGTAGTCACCTGCTTGAATTTTATTTCCTTTATCACCATTTTTTCCTAGTGACATACGAGACTCAAATACCTTCTTGCCATTTCTATATCCTTCGAGTTTACGCTCTGACTTATAGGCAACCAAACGATCGATCAACTTATCTTGACGAATCTCTGCCCCTTTTGCCAACGCGTTACGACACTCCGCTACAGGGTAAGAACTCTTGTCTACCTTCCCGGTATAGGTTGGTGTTGACTCTTTGTTACACCCTGTTACAATCAATGCTAATGCAGCGATCGCTGTAACTACTCTTAATTTTGTTTTCACTATTTACTCCTTTTTATACGGTTAGCCCCAGTCTTCACTTTGGGCTTTTGCTTTATGTTTGGCCTTTTTATAGCTTGTTGCATTCTTCATCTTCTGCAATCGATTCAAATTGCTCATCTCTGCTTCTCGTATCTCGTTAAGCCTTGGTGTATCAAATGCTTCATTGGTAACTGTTTGTCCATAAAGACGCTCTATATAAGATACCATCTCTCTGTGGTACTCCGCATCTAAATGTACAGGCTCATTTTCGTCAAATTTTGCTTTAAGTTGCTTGAATTTTTCAACAAAGGCCTGAGCCTCAACACTCTCATCTCGAAACATCTTAAAGAGATTTTTTGCCATCTTCTCTATTTGGGTAATATATTTTTGGCGTAGATACTTCTCTATCTGTTTAGGGGTATATCGGGGCATTGCTTCTCCTACTTTATCGTTACAGGTACACCTTCGCGTACAGCGTACCATAGCCTATCCATCGCACTGTTTGTAACAGCAATGCACCCTTGTGTCCAATCTTTTGAAAGTGTATAGCTGTCGGCATGTCCGTCTGCATTCCATTTGGGCTGGGCATGAATGGTAATGTCACCGCCCAAGTCCTTTCCTGACAATCGTGCTTTCTCCTGATCCTGAGGTAACGGATACGATATACAAAGTGAGCGGTAGTACTTTTTTGAACAGAGTTTACGATGGATCCAAAACCTACCTTCTGGGGTACGCATATCGCCACGCTCCCTTTTCGCTCCTACAGGGTTTTGCCCCAGTGACACAGGCAGGGTATCGACAATATCCCCTTTACGATAAAGATACATTTTACGTTTGGCTTTGTCGATGACTATGGCATCTATTTTTGCCTGAGGATCAAAGTCGTTTCCTTCTAAAAGCTCTTCTTGACAAGCCAATTGTGGGTAGTTGATAGAGCGATCTTGCGGTTTGACACACCCTGATAATCCGAACAGTAGTGCCATATTGATATAGACTAGAAATATTCGCCCTTGTTTCATAAAGCGATTGTAACAAAAAAAAGTTAGTGGGGAGGTAATAAAGAGGGGTGGAGAGCCAAAAGCTCTCCGGTAGCAATAAAATTACGCGTTCGCTGCTGCTTTAGCTGCTTCGATCGCCTCTTCGTAGTTAGGCTCTTGTGTAATTTCCGGAACTACTTGCTTGTAAGCAACTTTTCCATCTTTACCAATTACAAAGATCACTCTTGCAAGGATACCAGCGAGTGGTCCGTCTGCCAAAAGTACACCATACTCGTTTCCGAAATCTTTGTTTCTGAAGTCTGAACATACTTTGATGTTGTCGATACCTGCTGCACCACACCATCTTGCTGCTGCAAATGGAAGGTCCATAGATACTGTTACAACTTCAACACCATCAAGTGCTGCTGCTTCTTGGTTGAATCTTCTTGTCTCAGCATCACACACACCAGTGTCAAGTGAAGGTACTGCAACTACAAGTTGAACTTTACCCTCTCCACCTACTTTTTCATCTTGAAGCATAGGATCACAGTTTACTACTGTTACTTCCGGTGCTTTATCTCCTACGTTTACTTCGTTTCCTGCCAAGTTACATACTGTGTCGTTTTTAAATGTTACTGTTGCCATTTAATATCCTTTTATTAATTTTTGATACCCGTATTATGACTTAAATCAGATAAAAATACTCTTAATTAAAAAATGGCGTACTTTTTGGGGTGAATATTAGAAACACTATAAGGCTCTATTGTCAATATACAGGGGTTTTCTAGGAGTTGTGTGTGGTTTTGTAACAGAAAGAAAAATATGAAAACAGGGGGGGATTCCCCCTAGTGTAGCAGAAGAGAGATTACTTCATAAT
>Ga0256843_1002264_pt1 | contig 14229 bp, 16 predicted proteins | sample AlvinellametaG_FD_191572 | JGI IMG/M metagenome (GOLD analysis project Ga0256843, IMG submission 191572) | Pompeii worm associated microbial communities from hydrothermal vent at the East Pacific Rise, Pacific Ocean - Alvinella | ecosystem: Host-associated > Annelida > Integument > Unclassified ... | reverse complement strand
GGTAACGGTTTCCGGACTCTATGGAACTTACAAGCGAACTAATGGCATTGGGTTGGTCACCGGCAGGTTTATAGGGACTTTTTACTGTGAAGTTTGGCAAGTGTACTCCAAAATAGTTTGAATCATTTGTAATTAATTAAAAGAGATGCTTTCTTCTGAACTTTTAATAATTTATTGGTATTATAACACAACAAAATATTATGGAGTGAAAAATGTCGGCATTGCAAAGATTACAGGAAAAAATTACCCAGTGGAAAGCAGATCATGAAGCAATTAAAAGTGAAAATCAGCAGCTTAAAGCAGAGCTGGCAAATCTATCGGGTTCCCAAAGTGAAAAAGACACCATCATTGAATCTTTGAGAAGAGAGCTGGCAGAAAAAGATGCCGAGATTGAAAAAATTGTTGCTCAGGTAGAAGCACTGCTCTCATAAATCTAAAATAAAATAATGAAACAGTAAAGCAAAAGATCAGGTAAGTTATCTATACATAGATAGAATATAAATATTTGCTTTTCAATCTACTCCAAAGGATTTCCATGAAAAATGTAGGACTCACTGTTTGCGGTAACCGTTATGAAATTAAACTTGAAGATGAATTTGCAGATTTTGTCAATAAAGATTTGACAGAAGCAGGCATCAATCTGCATACCGACAATAAACCTGATACACTTTTAAGAGCCTATTTGCGTCTTGCCAAACAGGCTGCTTCCTATGAAGATGAGATAGAGCTGCTTATTGAAACATTGGATGGGTTATAGCAGAGGGTGTTTTTTAAGTGCTGTATCACAGCACTTTGAATTGATATTAGTTTTTACTTCTTTCTATAAATGCTTCTTCTGTTTCACTATGTTCAAGCTCAGTTGTTTTAAGAGAAAACTCAGGTTCCGGTACTAATTTAAAGTCATATTCCTGCAATGCTTTTTGCATACGTTTTTCAAGATTTAATGCATCTTCCTTGGTTGTATGTGACATAAGTACGGCAAAATGGTTATTGTCGTATCGACATACAGTATCACTTTCACGGGTAACAATACCAAGAATATGACCTATATGTTGAATGAGATGTTTTTGTTTTTCTTCATTATATGCTTCATTTGTAAAATTATCGACAGATAGGAAGAACAAGGAAAGCGGGCTGACTTCCCGTTTTGCCCTTTCCAAAGCAGTATGGAGTCTTGCCAGGAAATACTTTTGGTTAAAGAGGTGTGTATCTTTGTCATAAATAGCATGTTTCTCCATTTGTATTTGAATATAGAGACGAATGAAATAGATGCTTAGAAGCATTAAAATCATTATGAGCATAAAAGTAATATAAAAAACATTAATGATTTTGTCTTCTCTGAGGTAAACCATTTTTTCTATATTGATAGAAAAAGTATCTAACAAGTTTGTATTGGCAAGAAGTAAAATTTTAAATTGTTTTAGTTGATGTGTCTGATATACATGTTTACAATCTTCCCAACACTTTTGAACCGTAGAAAAATCTTTTTGTAAAGAATTGGCACCGATATAAAGAGAAGCCTGTGCATTTTCTGAAACCCATTGAGAAATGTTTTCCAGTGTAGCATCTATATTTTGGATGTTTTGGTTATTGTTGTCTTGTCCAGGATCTATAGCAAGTCTATATATGGCACCGCTAAGCCAGCTTGTATCATGAACAACCTGCGTATCTTTTTGAATCGTTTGGAACGAAGTATTGACATAGTAAAAGCCAAAAGGCAAAATAAGTACTATAATATAAAGCAAAATAGTTGTTTTGAATGCTGAGTATTCTTTTTTCATAAAGTAAATCTCCTTGATTTAAAAATGTTGTATTATAGACTGATACGCGAGCCGTGAAAATGATATGTTCTTGCCAAATGTCCGCCTAATTCATCAACCCGTTCACAATAGTCTGCTCCATTTGGATTTGTGACAACGGCAAAATCTGTAGATGAAGAGGCATAAGTAATAGTGAAACATTTCACTGCGTCACAATTATCAGAAGCTCCAGATGGCATATCCAAGCCTCGGGCGGTATAATACATCCCTGCATCAGAAATACATGCTGACATTGATGCAATATCTGTAGAGATCTTTGCATCATCCCTTACTGCAAAAAGACGTGTCAGTGCTATGCTGGCGATTATCCCAACAATTACAATAACCAAGATAAGTTCTACCATAGTAAATGCTTTGCGGAAATGAGCTTGAGTAATAATTTCTTCCATAATGAAGTATGCCCCCTCTTTTATTGTCTAAAACATATGTATAGTTTTAAATATACATTTTTCATTTTATTTTTTTAAGTATAATTAAACAAATATTAATTTTACTTAAAATTTATATAAATTTATCTTCTAAAAGGAAAATAATTTTTCATTTTTATTTTTTTCAAAGCTTAAAAAATGTATCATTTACTTAAGGTTAATTATTGAGTTAGCCCTAAAAATTTATTTTCAGGAGTTTAATCATGAGAGAAACATCTAACATGAGAAGCGGATTCACAATGATCGAATTGATCTTTGTTATTGTAATTATCGGTATTTTGGCAGCAGTTGCCATTCCAAAACTGGCAGCAACGAGAGATGATGCTGTAGATTCAAAAGTAAAAGCAAATGTAGCTACATGTTTATCTGATGCAGTTGCTGCTTATACAGCACAGGGTACTGCACCAAGTGCTGTAGACTCTGATGCTTGTAACTCTCTAGATGCAGCTGGAGCTGCTATTTCTCATACAGAATCTGGAGATATCGCAACAGTATCAGGTGCGTTAACGAATGGTTCAACATATACTTTAAGTGCAACTTATAAAGGTTCACATATCAGTATCTAACTTGATTACTGTAGAAGGAAGAGAATCTTTTCTCTTCCTCCGTTTTATTAACTTATACTTCTCTTTTTTCTTTTATATACTCTCTGTTTTTTCTTTATAGTTTATGTTATACTATAAAAGACATATTATTATCCGAGTAGAGGTTTTTTTATGATACGAAACAGACAAGCATTTACAATGATAGAATTAATATTTGTTATTTTAATAATAGGTATCTTAGCGGCTGTTGCCGTACCTAAGTTGGCAGCAACAAGAGATGACGCTATTGATGCAAAAGATTGTAAAAATACAGCAATTTGTATAACTGATTTAGCATCTGAATACACAGTAAAACAGAGTGCAACCAAAGGAGATTCTGTTGCTTGTAGAAGAGCAGAAGCATCTACTAAAAACAGTATTTCTATAAGTGTCAGCAGTGATAGTGTAACTGTCTCAGGTGCACCTGCTCGTTGTAACTATCTGAATTCTACAACTCACTTTGGTGGAAGTAGGGTATCTATCTAAAGCTTAGGTTTTAAGTGATATGAGTCACATTTTATCTTATATAACCACAATCTCCAGAAACTGCCTTTGTAATGATTAATAAGATATATATTTTTTTTAGCAAGATCTTTTAGTTCATAGGCAGATATTATATAATCGGCATGTAGTTTACATATGGCACGTGTATCTGCATTCAATGAAATTTTTGCTGAAATATTGGCATCAACATAATAACGATATGTTTCAGGAAGAGAATTGATAGATAAAATATAAAGTTTACTTCCCCACTTTTCAAATAGTCTACGGCTTTCGGCCAAAAGAGGTGTATCTAAAACTTTTGATATGATATTTTTAAATTTCTTTTTATATTCTATAGGATAATTTGCACTATATCCATCTATAGTATAAAGCCCGTTATAGAGTGCTACGGCCGGTTCCAATCCATAGCTTATGACTTTAGATTGATGTATGCCTTTATGTGATGATTGTATGATATCTTGTTTTATTTTTTGAAAAGTATCTGGTGCATAATATTCTTTAAAAGACAGATAATTCGTTTGTGATGTGAGTTTATAAAAACTTTGATCGAGGGAGAATATGAATTGTACACTAATGAAAAGAAATATAGCAATGTAGCTAAAGTCAAGTTTACGGATAAATATGTTAAAAGATAACACTATAAGTACTAGAAAAAGTAAAGGTTCTACAAAATATAACCTTATTATATTTAATGATTTTAACAATGGTATATCAATAGACAGCCATTTAAGTCCATTATATTGAAACAAAGAAGCTGTAAAACATATAATAATAATAATTAGTAGTAGATATGCTATTTCTTTATAATGTTTTCTAGGTAAAAAAATCCGTATCAATACTATACTTAGAAGTAGAGGAAGTATATATCGATTGATTAAGATAGTATGCCATAAATCAAAGTAAAAACTTAATAAGATAATAAGCCATAAGCCTAAAGAGCTTTTTTGATTTAGTCTAAAAGGATAAAAAGATAAAAATAGAGCTATTAATGATATAGGAATAATATATAATTGTTGTAAGCTGCCGGCATGTGGAGTATGACCCTGTAAAAATTTTACAAGTATCAATCTGTATGTTTCAAAAAGTGTTTCAGAGAAAAATACGTCAAATTCTATTCTATGAGAAGTGAAACCACTATCTATAAACATAGAATAAATTAACCTATATTCCTTAAGTAAAAACATGACGCCTAAAATTACTAAAGCATACATAAAGCGCCAGTCTATTTGTTTGTTTCGAATTGCATCATATATCCAATAAATTCCGGCATAGATGATATAAAACATATATACCAATATGAAGCTACTATATAAGGGCAGCATAATAAGATATAGCCAATGCCATTTATTATCTGTTTTGTTTTTTATATTTAGCAAAATATATGTAGTTAATGGTAAAGATGCTATAGAAGCACCTGAACCAGACCAGAATGGTAATAGTGCAAAATATAAAGTTCCACTATATATAAGTATATATTTATAATGTTTGTTATTTGGAACTATATATTTAGAGAGTAACATATATGCCCCGCTAAAAGCTATTATATGTATAAGTAATTCATTAATACGATATGCTGTTTGGGGTTCAAAAAAATAATACAACCAAAGTATTAAATCAAATTCACTTCCATAGCTAGCTCTTGGTAAGCCATTCATCATGTTAGGAATAATAGCAGTATTTGGAGCAAATATTTCTCCACTATGAGCTAGTATTTTATACCAAATTACACTGGAATCAAGATTATCATATACTGGTACATAGAGGTGAATGCTTAAAAGTGGATAGAGGTAAATCGTCATAAAAATAATGGATAATATGATCCAAAATTTTTTACATAATAAAAATTTATTTATAGAATTGAGTGACATAGGCAATAATCTTATCTTGTATTTTTTGAGTCAACCCGTAATACATGGGAAGACGTATAATCCGTTCACTTTCTTGTGTTGTATAGATATCTTCTCCACGAAAATGACCAAATTTCAGTCCAGCATCAGAACTATGCAGTGGAACATAATGAAAAACAGCCAATATATTATTTTGTTTGAGATAATTTAATAAGCTACTTCGTTCATATAAATTTTTGGTTTTAATATAAAACATATGTGCATTGTGTTGGCAAGATGATGGTATGAATGGTAAAGTAATGTGGCCACAGCTTTCTAAAGGTTTCAGTTTTTGATAATAATAATTCCATGTTTTAAGTCGACTTTGATTAATTATATCGGCATCAAGGAGTTGAGCATAAAGATAGGCAGCTTGTAATTCACAAGGAAGGTAAGAGCTACCTAGTTCTACCCAAGTGTATTTATCTATTTCTCCTCTTAAAAATTGATTTCTATTTGTTCCTTTTTCTCTAATGATCTCAGCATGTGCAAGATATTGTTCATGATTGATGAAAATGATGCCTCCTTCTCCGCCACTGGTATAGTTTTTTGTTTCATGAAAGGAGTATGTTCCAATATGTCCAATAGTACCTAATGGTTTTCCCTTATAGGTACTCATCATACCTTGTGCTGCATCTTCTATTACAGCAAGGCTATATCGTTTTGCAATGTCCATAATGGTATCCATTTCGCATGCTACTCCTGCATAATGTACAGGAACAATGGCTTTTGTTTTTTCTGTAATAGCTGCCTCTATTTTTGTTTCGTCAATATTCATCGTATCTGGACGGATATCGACAAAAATAATTTTAGCACCTCTTAGTGCAAAGGCATTGGCTGTTGAGACAAAGGTATATGAGGGCATAATAACTTCATCCCCCTCTTTAATATTTATAAGTAGTGCAGACATTTCAAGCGCATGGGTACAGGATGTGGTAAGAAGTGCAATTTTAGCAGCAGTTTTTTTCTTGAACCATGTTTGACATTTTTTTGCAAAAGGGCCATCTCCTGAGATTTTTGATTGTTTCATAGCTTCTAAAACATAAAGATTTTCTGTACCGATAAACGGAGGTTTATTGAAGGGGATCATAGTTTTTAATTCCAGTCTTTTATAAAAATATAGCAATGTATAATGGATTTTGTCCCATAAGAATATGTATAAAATAATAAATTCCGATGATAACTTGCAATAGTAAAATTATAATCAAAAAATATCTTTTTATAGGTAGTAATGTATAAAAAATTTTACAAAATTTTACAATACTAAAAAGATAAAGTAAACTCATGGCTATAATATAACTCCAACCAAAATTACCATGAGAATAAAATCTACCACTTTGGGCAAAAGTTGCATAATAAACAATAGATATAAATATCATAATCCAACTTATAAGTATATATCGGTCGTTTAAGATATCCGTTTTAAGTATAGTAAATAAGAGGGGAAATGCCAAAGCCAAAAAAATAGATATCAAAATATTTGGCGAGGACAAAGACCAGACACCTAAAAAGTCTATAATGATTTTTCCTTCTTCCTGGTTGAAAGTATGAGTATATTGATATAATAATATAGCTATACTTAGCAAACCCAAAATTCCATATGTGATAATAAAAGTACGATCTTTATATATTTTAAGTGCAAAAGCATATATAAGTAATGCCGGTAAAAACATAATAATAAAACTAGGTTTGGCAAATATGGAGATAAGAGTAAAGAGAATTCCCCAAAAAAGTAAATTTTTATTTTTTTGATTCAATCCATCTAGAATAAACCATACACTTAAAAGTGCAAATGGCTTAACTGTCCATAATGTGACATTGTGCCAAGTATTTGGACTTCCCTGCCCAAAAAATATAACATGATTATACCAGGGGATACATAATGGACCTATAATAATTGTAATGATAGATAATGATACTAAAGTGGCCGTGTTAAATTTGGAATGAAGTTTATGTTTGATAAATAAATATACCAAAATATACCATAGGACTACATAGAATACAGATGCAATAATAGCGCCATATTGAACAGGTATAAATAATAATTTAGAAATTATGAAACTACTAATATGCCATAGTGGGTGTGCAATATAAAATCCATCTTCATAGATATATCTATATAAGAATATAACATGTTCAAAAGTATCGCTTTCATAGGCATTTGTAAAGAGTTGTTTGTAGACCAAGAAAAATGTCAAGACAGATAGAATGATACTACTAAGAATAAGATATAAATTTTTCATAGATTAAGTTTTCTTTATATACTTTTTGAAGTGATATATATACCTATAGTTATAAATATAATACCCAATATTTTGTATATAGTTATATGTTCGTTAAATAGTATGGCTGAGAGTAGTAATATAATAACATACCCCAGAGTAGTAAAAGGGTAAGCATAAGAGATATCAAATTTTGTCATGGCAATCATCCAGGATAAACCACTTAACAGTGTTAGGAAGATAGAAAGTATAATATAAGGATTAAAGAGCATTGAAAAAGCAAAAGAAAATTTTTCTAGTATAGACGGATAATGTGAGAGATCATATTCATTCATCTTCCACTTGATAATAAGTTGGCTAGATACTGCAAAAAAAATTGATAGAAAAATATATAAATGGTTAACAATATAAGTCATACCGAATACCTTATTTTAATATTATCAGTTAATGTACTGATCAGATTTCGCATTTCATTTTTACTATTGTATTTTAAAAAATCTATCTCTGCTTTATAGAACATTGGATTGCTAATATGATCCCCTTTTTTGTAAAAAATAAATTTATCAAAAATTTTAGAAGATAACTGTCCATATTCTACATTTTCAATATATCCTGTTTTTTTTCCCATAACACAGTGTCTTGTGATAGGGAATATCTTCTTAATAGGGGGTATATTGCCAATATTATTGGTAGAGAAATCTACAATTGCTTTTGCCATATTAAATTCTGTTGCATATTGTACAAGTTTTATATAAAGGTCACCGGGAGTTCTTCTGCATATTTCTATAATATAGGGTGTTTGCTCTTTAAGAATAAATTGAACATGAAGCAAGCCATTGGTTAGGTTCAATTTTGAGGCAAGTATTTCAAGTTCCTTATTTAATTTATTGGCTATTTGTTTTGAGTATAAAAGTGATGTTGAAGCACCGGAAACAAGGTATGGATTTAAAAAATAGTGTTCATCATCCATAAAAGCAAAGACTATTTTCCCGTCTTTTATAAATGTAGAATAGCCATGATTTGATCCATGAATAAATTCTTCTATGACTATTCTATCATTACGTGAGACAGAAAAAGCCTTCTTGACCGCAGTGTCTAAATGTATTTTTGATTCAACTTTGGTTACCCCCTTTCCGCCAGAAAGATCCACTGGTTTAACAATGAGTGGATAGGTAAGATTAATATCGGTTGTATTTAAGTTCTCACCTTTATGAACTTGAATTGCTTTTGGTACACTAAGACCATGTTGTAAAGCAAAAGTACGAAATTTATTTTTATGGTGAATTATCAATGAGGTTTTAAATTTGTCATGACCGGGAAGATCAAGATTTTCAGCAGTATATGCACAAGAGAGAGCAGAAAAATCATTGGCGGATGCACAGATGGCATCAATATTCAACTTTTTTGCCAAGGTAAGTATTTTTTTTGGATCAGAATAATCCTCCGGACAATATTGATCTGAAAATTGGTGTCCTAGGTCATTTGGGTTATTGCCACTTGTAATGACAAAGTATCCCTTTCTCTGAGCTGCCTGAATAACAGGAATATCTGCATGGCTTCCTCCTACGAGCAAAAATTTCTTCATATATATAACTTTTCCAATATATTATTCATTTGTAATATTAACATATTCCCACTTTTTAGTTTGTATTGATATTTTGATTGCTTCCATTAATGCCAACTCTGAGATAGATGCATTAATATCAAAAACATATTGATTCAAGTAATCTCCATTATTATTTTTATAGTGTTGAATAGATGTATAAATATCATTATAGTGATTTGCAAAAGCTTCTATAAATCCAGCGGGATGTCCGGATTTAAATCTGTTATATCTTTCCTGATCTGCTATCTCAATATCTTTGGATGACCTGTCTAGAATAATATTTCTACCTCTATTATCATTATATTTAAGAAATTCAGGATTCATCTGATACCAACTAGCAGACCCTTCTGTGCCATATATCTCTACCTTTAGACCATTTTTATGTCCTAATGCTGATTTGCTGTACCACATTTGACAGTCTATATTGTTTGTATATTTTATCATGCACATGAGATTGTCTATTACATTGTAATGTCCAAAGGTATTTTGCATGGCAATAACTTTTATAGGACTTTCTTTGATTAAAAAAGAGATCATGTTGGAAAGGTGTGTACCTAAATCCAAAGAGAGGGTTGGGAGAGATGAATCTTTTAATCTCCATGATTGAGGTTTTGGAATATTACCATTTTTATCCAGGCGGATAAAACTTTCTTGGGGCATTTGAATATTAATTTGAATAATTTTCCCCAATTTACCGGTTGAGATCATGTTTTCCAGTTCCCTAATCATGGGATAACCTGTATAGTTATATGTCGTAAGTAAAAAATTATTGTTTTTATCTATAATATTTTTGATTTTTAATGCATCTTTTAGTGAGGTTGTGAGAGTTTTTTCACAAATAATAGGTATATTATGTTTTAATGTTTCAAGGATAATTTCTGTATGTGTATCTGTTGGAGTTAAGATGGCAATAGCATCCAACTTGTTTTTCTCTTTTTTGAGTAAATCTCTGTAGTATGTATAGTGTGTGGGAACAGACCATTGTGAAGCTGTTTGTGTATTGATCTTGGAGGTTCGACTAAAACATCCTGTTATCAATTGAAACTTTCCATCCATTTGGGTGGCTATTTTATGGGTTGTCCCAATAGCAGAGTTAAGGCCTCCTCCTATAAATCCTATTTTAAGTATTTTATGTTTCATTAGTATTCTTTGTAAAAGTGGTTTCTTTTATAATATAAAGAGGGCGTTGTTTTGTTTCATCAAATATTTTACCGATATAAAGTCCTAAAATTCCCATATTGGCAAATAAAAGTCCTCCTATAAAATAGATTGAAACCATTACCGAGGTCCATCCTTCTACAGGAATACCTGTAAAAAAATATCTAAGTATCAAGTAAAAAGCAAATAAAATTGAAAAAAGAGCAATAAAAAAACCAAATTTAATAGATAATCTTAATGGTTTATTTGATTGTGCCACAATATTGTCAATTGCCATATTAACTAGTTTTCGAAATGTATAACTACTATTTCCTTCTTCTCTTGGTGCATGAGCTATGGAGATCTCTGTAGTTCTAAAACCAGCCCAGTTTACAAAAATAGGATAGTTTCTATTTTGTTCTCTAAATTTTGATATATGTTGAATGACTTTTTGTGAGACTATGCTAAAGTTTGCTATAGTTTCATCTTTATTTTGTTCTGTAAAATAATTGTAAACAATATGAAACAGTTTGGAGCTGAGTTTTTTAAAAAAGTGGTCTTTTCTTTGGGTTCTCTGTCCCCAGACTACATCATATCCTTCCTGTGCTTTTTCGTAAAGTTTGAGTATCTCTTCGGGTTGATCTTGTAGATCACAATCCATTACTACAATCCATTCTCCGCTTGCATGATCCAATCCGGCAGTAATAGCTTTGTGCTGACCAAAGTTTCTTGAAAAGTTTATTCCTTTAATTCGTGTATCTTTGAGTGTAAGGTTTTTAATTGCCTCCCATGCTTGATCTGGGCTTGCATCGTTGATCATAATGATTTCAAAATTTGGATTGATCTTTTGCAGTGTATCAACTAGGCGTTTATATAAAAAAGGTAATGTGGAAGCACATCCGTAAACAGGTGTTATGACACTGATATGTGGTAATATGGTTTTATTCTTCATCTTTTTTCATACTGCCATTGTTCTCTAAAATGGTCTCTTTCGTAAATTGCATATTGACTCCAATAAAAATACCATAAAATGATACCCAAAAGTTTTCCCTGTATTGTTAATTTATGTTATACTTAACAAAATATATAATATATTTTAGTATTTTGAGGAGTTTTTTATGAAAAAAGCATTTACAATGTTGGAGTTGGTATTTGTAATCGTTGTAATTGGTATATTATCGGCAATAGCAATCCCAAAATTTGCGGCAACAAGAGATGATGCTGTGATTAGCAAGGGGCGGGCAGCAGTTGCAGCTTTGCGTTCTGCTATAGCAACAGAAAGACAAAAAAGAATTTTACGTGGTAACTTTGATGAAATAGACGGTGCTACAGCAGAAGGATTAATCGAATATGGTTTAGGATCACATTGGGGACTTTCCGGTGACACATTTACTTTTACTGCTCCTGATGGCTCAACGTGTTCATTTACTGTAAGCAATAATAAATTGACAAAAGGTACATGTGGCGTAGATGGTATGAGTGATCTGTAATTGTATTTATTTTAATTTTTTCTTGTATTTTATAATCAATAAAAAGGAGTCTTAATGTCTGTAGCAGAGATATTACATTGTACCTATAATGATTATAAACTATGGGAAGAAGAGTGGGAGTCCATAGAAGGAATACCTGTGTCGATATCACCGGTACCGATGAAAATACATCAGTGTTTAGCTGGGGAATTGTTTTTTGCACTAAATAAAGATATAGATGACTGTATGTCTTGTGAAATACTTTATACAGTTAAATTTGATATTTGTGAGGCAGAGGGTGTACAGTACTATATACTGGTCTATTCCAATGATCAGAAGGTTGAAGTCTATAGTCTAAAAGAGGGCAGGTATATTAAAGTTGGTGAGTATACCCGTGAAATATTGGTGTTTGAGGATATAGCTTATGAAATGTAGTTGGATTTTGCCAAAATATTTTCCAAATTTCGTAAATAAAAGTAAATGCGGGTGAAGTACTATGAAATTGTCTTTCTCAAGTCAAGTGCCCCTGCACTGACATATAGCTCCCAGTATATACTTGCAGAAGGTACCATTGTATCGGTACCTTTAAAAACAACAGAGAAAGAGGCTGTGATCATCAGGAAGGTTGAAAAACCTCCATTTAAAACGGCTGAAATTATTTCCGTGTCCGAAAAAATTTATATTTCAGAGCAGATGGAGATTGCTAAATTTATTTCCCATTACTACTTCTCCTCGTTTTCAGAAGCGATATCTTTGTTTTTACCGTATTGTAGGTCGGGGTATCCTCACCCCGACAATAATGTGAAAAATGGTATATTATCGATGCCGCATGAAAACGTCGGGGTGAGGATACCCCGACCTACGTTATCATTATCTCAGAAAAAAGTCTACGAAGAATTGCTCCAAAAAGACAAAGTTCTGCTTTTTGGTGTTACCGGTGCAGGGAAGACGGAAATCTTTATTTCGCTGATGGCAAAGATGTTAGAAGAGGGTAAAACTTCTATTTTTTTGATGCCGGAGATCTCTCTGAGCCCACAGATGGGAAAGCGTCTGAAGGTTTATTTCGGTGATGCCGTGGCAATGTGGCATTCCAAAATTACCAAGAAAAAAAAAGAGCAGATACTTGAAGGTATAGAGACAGGGAATATACGTATTGTGGCAGGAGCGCGTTCGGCACTCTTTACTCCATTGCCTGACCTGGGGCTCATCATTGTCGATGAAGAGCATGACGACTCCTATAAAGCGCAGACACGTCCGCGTTACCATGCGCGTGATGTGGCTGTGTTGATGGGGCAGAAAATGGGGGCCAAAGTCGTTCTGGCTTCAGCGACACCTTCAGCAACAAGTTACTACAAGTACGATGTGGTCAAACTTGAAAAGCCCTATGTGGAAACGAAAAAGACGTATCTTTTTATACCTGGAGATACGATCCAGACCCCCATTTTAAATGCATTGCACCAAAATTTTATGCAGAAAAACCAGTCTCTTCTTTTTTTGCCGACCAGAGGGAACTTCAAGTACCTCTACTGTGAAAACTGCGGCAAGACACATCTTTGTCCCTACTGCTCTGTAGGGATGGCACTGCACAGGAAACACAGGCATCTTAAATGTCACTACTGCAATTTTACCGAAGCCATTGTCGATACCTGCACTCACTGTGGGCATTCACCCCTCAAAAGTGAACGTATGGGGACACAGGAAGCCATAGAGATAATTACTTCTTCTATTGACGGGATACAGATAGAACAGTTCGACAAAGACAGCATTACAACGGCAAAAAAGCTTAAAGAAGCTCTGGGGAGATTTGAGCGTGGAGAGAGTCATCTTCTGCTTGGAACACAGATGCTTAGCAAGGGGCATGACTATGCAAATATTACGCTTTCGGTGATCATGGGGCTGGACTATATACTGGGGCTGGCGGATTACCGGGCACGGGAACGGGCAATGTCTCTGCTTTTTCAGATAGCCGGCAGAAGCGGACGGGCAAAAGAGGCAAAGGTTATCGTGCAGACGGGCGATGCTGAGTTTTTCAAGACCTACCTGAACGATTATGAAGATTTCATCAAAGATGAACTGGCGTTTCTGGAGATGGCAGGGTATCCGCCTTTTGTTTCTCTGGCACGTATTCTTGTGGCCCATAAAGATGAAGCCAAAGCAGGAAAGATCACTCTGGATACCGTCACAAAACTCAAGGTATTTGAACAGATAGAAATTGTAGGGCACGGCAAAGCACCGGTAGAGAGGATTGCCAATAAATTTAGATTTCAGATCTTGCTGAGAGCAAAAAACAGGGTACCTCTCCTAAAGGCATTACATAGTGTGGACTGCCGGGAGATAGAGATAGATATGGACCCGGTTGAATTTTCGTAAGTTTGGCTGGCCCAAACGTACAGAGATGAAGAATATTTGGATAAAATAAAAAAATTGTAGAGTCGGTTCTCCGACTGCTAATTAAAATATATATTACGTGGTGGTCGGTAAACCGACCCTACGGATAGATGGGCAAAATGAAACCAAGATATCCAACCAAAAAAATATTTGTCGGCGATGTTGCAGTAGGTGGTGATGCACCG
>Ga0256843_1002263_pt1 | contig 14233 bp, 11 predicted proteins | sample AlvinellametaG_FD_191572 | JGI IMG/M metagenome (GOLD analysis project Ga0256843, IMG submission 191572) | Pompeii worm associated microbial communities from hydrothermal vent at the East Pacific Rise, Pacific Ocean - Alvinella | ecosystem: Host-associated > Annelida > Integument > Unclassified ... | reverse complement strand
ATGAACAAGAAAAAAGAGCAGCAGTTCATTTAGAAACTGCCACTCTTGGAAACTAGCTTAAAGCTGTTTTGTGATACAAAGATAATAAATTTGAGATTAATTTGGAAATTAACACAGAATCTCGATAAAAATTTTCTCATAAATTCAATCCCGAAGCTTCGGAACACTCAAACTGACAAGCTTTAGACACTCCCGAAACTTCGAAATGACTTGATTGCATTTGTCACCACAAAAAATGTAGTGGTGAAATAGGCTCTAACATTTAAGCACCACAGCATATACAATCCACTTTTTAGCATCTTTTATAATTAATCACTCAACTACTTTATTTTTAATGATTTACAAATTATCCTCAATCTTTTTTGGTGTTCCTAATATTAATTTAATTACTTTTATCATTAATCATTACTTTTTTGCATTGCCCAAAAAAGTAAGAAAAAACGCTAGCCTTAAGAGAACCTTGCTAAAATAATCTCCTCAACGCTAAACTATCTGAACTCACTCCGCTTTAGCTTCGTTCAAACAGCAGATAGTTTTACGCTTATTCGTCGTTATTTTTACGCAAGAACCTCTTAGGGCACAACCTCACGTAGAAAAATCCTATAATATATAAAGCTTCTTGCTCGCTTGGCTTATTTTATTTGAAAATATAAGTGCCCCAATACAGAAAACAGGAGTGGCAAAGTAATCTCTAACATTAAAAAAGCATCAGCTATTCCACAACCAATTCGTCCATACGAGTAAAAAGAGTTTTTAAACGTTCTTGCGCTTTGGACAAATCCCTGAAAATTTCATCTTTTTTATCGACAAATTTATCTTTTGAATTTTCAAAAAGCGATTGATAGTAATCGATACCACTTTCTAGATTGCGGGCAAATTTTTCAAAATAACGCGCTTGCTTTTTATCGATTTTATCGTTGATTTCGCTCAATTGATTTTTTAAATAATCGATATACAGATTCAGTTCCTTTACAAACATGTGCGGGCGGTAACGCTTACCAATCAAATCGGTTTTGCCGTAAATATGTCCTACCATCTCTTTGAGCCCGGTTATTTTATGAAAATATGCCATATTGGGCCCCGGACAAACCGTTACACCGTTGTCTTTGATTTTGTAATCGATTTGATGCGTAATAATAGACGGTTCGGACAAACCTACACATAAACATTCCGGTGCTATGATTTTATCAAAACGTTTTTGATATTCGTTTTCGGGCAGATTCATCTCGTCCAATTCTTTTAACTTAAGGTATTGATATTGCCGCGATGCCGTGCAAATAGGTTTATCGGTATATTCGGTGTTGGATACCAAATATTCTTTCGGGCAACTGCTACCTGCCCTGCCCTTCCGGGCTTTTTCTATTTTTTTAAGCGTAGCCGATGCCGTTTTCAAACTATTAAACGGCACGCCCAAAGGTGAAATATCGCTCAAGTATAAATCCTCCTCTTGTGCTTTAGACAATTCTTGCAAGGTATAATCGTCCACCGTAGTGGCTTCGGGCACCAACAAAAACGGTGAGCCCCAGCCTACGCTGTCCACTTCGTAATATCCCGTGAGAAAATCCTGTTCTTCGGCAGTTCCCACACCACCTTGAGCAGTTACTTTCAGATTCAATGCTTTTTGAGGAACGGGTTTCCCCTTTTGTTCCAAAGCTTTGGTTAAAATGGCAAAAACTTCTTCGGTTAATTTGTCGCGGTTGTTTTTAAACTCTTCCAAAATAGGCCCCATCAAATAACCGTCGGTGGCAAAAGCATGTCCTCCGCAGTTTAAGCCCGACTCAATACGGTATTCGGAAACCCATAAGCCTTTCTTGGCCAAAAATTTTCCTTGAATAAGTGCCGAACGGTAATCACTGACTTTTAAAACGATTTTTTTCTTGATAAAACCCTTTTCATCGGGATAAAAATCGTCAAAATTTTCGATATATCCATACAAACGCGGACTCATACCGGCCGAAAGCACCAACGACGAAGTCAAATCACTATTGGCATAGCCACGCAAAGCGGCATGTGCATCGTTGTATTCCTGCGGTAGAGCTTCTCCGTTTTTATAATTCGTCTTATCGACTTTTGTCATGATATTGACGTCAATACTTCCCATGCTCATGTGTTTTTTGAGCCATTCTTTGATTTCTTCAACCGGAAAATTTTCATGCAGAAGCTGTTTAAATTCTTTTTTCAACGTAGAACTGTCGGGCAACATTTCAAAGTAATCTTTTACCTCTTCTTTCTTTTCTTCGTAATTGGTTTTTAATTCTTCAAATTTTTGCACCGACAAACGGTTGATCAAGTTCAGATAAGCCGTAATACGTTTGGCCATATAGTCTTCGGCTTTTTCGGTGATTTCGTGATAAGGAAGATTGAATTTTTCCGTATAAACTCTCCTTAATTTTTCAAGCAACTCATTGTCTACCAACGAGATAACAGAATCTATTCCGTAATGGGATACTTTTAAAGGTGTATCAATGGTGTATGCGATTCCCATAACCGGAATGTGAAATACATGCGGATTTTTCATAATAGTTAAGTTGTGTGTTTTGTGTTTTGATTAATGCACAAATATATAGGTTTGCATGAAAGTAGAAGCATAATTTTGAAATAATTATGCTATCTTTAAATATTTTAGTCTTTTCAATAAATAATAATAAGAAAACAGGCTTCTTTACTTTTTTTATTCAACCGAAATCTTAAGAAAGCCTTTTTAAAATTACTGACCAAAAATAAAAAACAGGTCTTGTGCAAGACAACAGTTTTGAGATTTAATTAATGAATGTAAATTTTTTAATTAATAATCTGTTTATATTTTCATTTTAAATCACAAAAAAATAAAAATTGTTATTTTTGTTACTGTAAATCAAATTCTTTCATTTAATTTTATATCCACTCAAATGAACAACAATCTCACACAAATGAACAAACAAAGAATACTTTCAGTTGATATATTCCGCGGTTTAACCATTGCATTTATGATATTGGTGAACACGCCCGGCACTTGGTCACATGTTTATCCGCCCTTGGAACATGCCGAATGGCACGGCATCACACCTACCGATTTGATTTTTCCTTTTTTTCTGTTTATCGTAGGAACTTCCATTGTTTTGGCTTATCACAACAAACGGAAACATGTCGATCATCGTTTATACGGTAAAATTTTAAAACGAAGTATTAAAATCATTTTAATCGGATTGTTTTTAGCGGCATTTACCTATCATTTTCCGTTTTTTAAAAGTTTTTCCACTTTACGGCTTCCGGGTGTTTTACAACGAATAGGTATCGTATTTCTTATTTCCGCTTCATTTTTTGTAGCTGTTAAAGACTGGAGATGGTATGTGGTGGTAACCGCCTTGCTCTTGGGCGGCTATTGGTATAGCATGACGCAAATCAACATTGACGGACAACCTCCGCAATTGACAAAAACCCACAATTTGGCATCTGTCATTGACCGTAAAATATTAACCGAAAAACACATGTGGCGACACTACGAAAAAGACGGTTATGTGCAAGGCGACTACGATCCGGAAGGCTTGTTCAGCACCTTGCCGTCCATAGCCACCACTTTTTTGGGTATTTTCTTGGGATTGATATTAATAGACAGACGCATGTCTCCTTACGCCAAAACGATTTTATTTGTAGGGATAGGAATTGTCCTGTTTTTATTAGGTCTGTGGTGGAGCCAATATTTTCCACTCAATAAACGCCTGTGGACAAGCAGTTATGTGCTTTATACGGCCGGATTGGCCTACATAATTTTTGCTTTGGTATATTTTATTGTCGATGTGCTGAATGTCAAAAAATGGAGTCATATTTTTAAATATCTCGGCATGAATGCCATTGCGGTTTTTACATTGTCGGTATTCATCACCAAATCGTTCTACCTGTTGCACGTGCCCGGCACCAAAACCACTATTCACGGATGGTTGTATCAGCGTTTGTTTGCCGATCATTTGGGGAATACCGAATTTTCGTCCATGCTTTATGCCTTGAGTGTCGTTGTTTTTTATATATTTGTAGCATGGTGGTTGTATCGTAAGAAAATTTTCATCAAAGTATAACCATCTATTGATAACTCTAATTTCTAACTTCTAATTTCTAACTTTAGAATGGCACTAAATTATATTTGGGTAGGTTTCTTTTTAATCGCTTTTATCGTTGGGCTTTTTAAACTCATATTTTTAGGCGACGTGGAAATCTTCTCGGTAATGATGAAAGCCTTATTTGATCGTGCCAAGCTCGGATTTGAACTTTCTATCGGATTAACAGGTATTTTGGCCTTATGGATGGGTATTATGAAAATAGGTGAAAAAGGCGGAATGATAAAAATTCTCGCCCGCATGGTAAGTCCGTTGTTTACCCGTTTGTTTCCTGAAATTCCCAAAGATCATCCGGCCATCGGTTCGATGATGATGAACTTCTCGGCCAATATGCTCGGATTAGACAATGCCGCTACACCTTTAGGACTGAAGGCCATGAAAGATTTGCAAGAACTCAATCCTAAAAAAGATACGGCAAGCAACGCCCAAATCATGTTTTTGGTGCTCAACACTTCGGGATTAACCTTGATACCGGTAAGTATTTTAGCCCTTCGGGCTATGAAAGGCTCTGCCAACCCGACGGATGTGTTTTTACCCATCTTAATCGCCACTTTTATTTCGAGTATGGTGGGACTGATTTATACCGCCATCGTGCAAAAAATCAATCTATTTAACAAAGTGGTGATGATGTATTTGATAGGAATGACATTGGTTATCGGCGGTATTGCCGGATATGTTTGGTATTTAAAAGATCCTGAAAAAATCAGCATTTTTACCAATCTGTTGAGCAATATTCTTTTGTTTAGCATTATCATTGTCTTTATAGTTGTTGGTGTTTTAAAGAAAATCAATATTTACGATGCTTTTATCGAAGGAGCCAAAGACGGTTTTCAGGTAGCCGTTACCATTATTCCGTATTTGGTAGCCATGTTGGCAGCCATCGGTGTTTTTACCGCTTCGGGAGCTATGGATTATGTGTTGGATTTCTTCCGGTATATCTTTTCTCATATTGGTATGGATACCCGTTTTGTAGACGGACTACCCACCGCTTTTATGAAACCACTTACCGGTGGCGGTGCGCGAGCTGCTATGGTTGAAAGTTGGGTAGAACACGGTGTGGACAGTTTCGTCGGACATTTGACTTCCATTTTGCAAGGAAGCACCGAAACGACTTTTTATGTGTTGGCTGTTTATTTCGGTTCGGTAGGTATTAAAAATACCCGATATGCCGCCATGGCAGGCATCGTAGCCGATGTAGCCGGAATTATCGCCGCCATATTGGTAACTTATTTATTTTTCGGATAATAAATCATGAATAAATTACTTATTTTCAGTTTCTTATTATTTTTGAGTTGTAATCTTGCAATTCAAGAAAAAGAGAATTACGATGTAAGCGAAATCAAAAAAGCTGTTGACACTACCTTGAATCAATGGCATAAAGCGGCAGCTGAAGCCGATTTTGACACCTATTTCGGACTGATGGACGAACAGGCGGTTTTTGTAGGAACCGACTCATCGGAAGTGTGGAGAAAAAAAGAATTTATGGCCTTTTCCAAACCCTATTTTGACAAAGGCAAAGCTTGGAATTTTCAAAAAATCAACCGCAATATTTACACCGATAACAATTTTCCACACGTGGTTTGGTTTGATGAAACTTTGCAAACATGGATGGGTATTTGTCGCGGTTCGGGAGTTATGACACAAAACAACGGGCAATGGAAAATCCGGCATTATGTGTTGTCTCTAACGGTTCCCAACAATAAAATACAAAAAGTGATGGAAGCCATTGCCGGACATTAAATTTTTACTCATTTTCCTTGATTAACTAATTCATTTGTTAGGCATCAATTTATTTTATGGGCTTTTGACTCATCTTCATCAAATTATCATATTATCAAATTCCACGCGAAAGGATTCGCGCGGAAGCGGAATAAGTTCATCAGTTTATCATATTATCAATTCATCAAATATACTCCCGAAGTTTCGGAACAACGATTAAACAATTCAACGATTACACGATTAAACAATTTATCGTAACTTTGTCAGCAACCAAAATAACAAAATTATGAGTCCGCTATCAATATTATTGATAATTGCTATTTATTTTTTCGTATTAATAGGCATTTCATTTTTAACCGGAAAAGAAGACACCAACGAAGTATTTTTCCGTGCCAACAGGCAAGCACCGTGGTATTTGGTAGCTTTCGGAATGATTGGTGCCTCTCTGTCGGGAATCACGTTTATTTCCGTGCCGGGTTGGGTTGAAAGCCAAGGATTTGCCTACTTGCAAATGGTATTGGGATTTGTAGCCGGATATTTTGTCATTGCACGGGTGTTATTGCCTTTGTATTACAAGATGAATCTGACTTCCATCTATCAATATTTGGAAGAACGCTTTGGCAATGTTACCCATAAAACCGGTTCCGTATTATTTTTAATCGCCCGTATTGCCGGTGCTTCTTTACGTTTATTTTTGGTAGCCGGCGTTATGCAACTCTTGATTTTTGACGAACTGCATGTGCCTTTCGCCGTTACCGTAGCCATTACCATTTTGCTGATTTGGATTTACACATTTAAAGGTGGCATCAAAACCATTATTTGGACAGACACCTTGCAAACCGCTTTTATGCTGATTGCTTTAGTGATTTCAATCTATCTGATTGCCCAAAATCTCAACCTTTCTTTTAGCGAACTCATCAACAGTGTTAAAAACAGTCCGCATTCCAAAATTTTTCATTTTGAAGATTACAACGCTCCGAATTACTTTTGGAAACAGTTTTTAGCCGGAATGTTTATCGCCATAGCCATGACCGGTTTGGATCAAGGAATGATGCAAAAAAACCTGACGGTTAAAAACCTGAAAGATTCACAAAAAAACATGTTTTGGTTTTCGTGGGCTTTGTTATTTGTCAATCTTTTGTTCCTGTCATTAGGTGTTTTACTGTTAATGTATGCCGAACACAATCAAATCGATTTAAAAGGAATGGGAATAGAAGGTGATAAAATATTCCCGTATATCGCCGTCAAAACCGATTTGGGAATTGCAGCAGCTATCTTTTTTATATTGGGACTGATAGCCGCCGCTTATTCATCGGCAGATTCGTCCATGACCGCCATTACCACTTCCTTTAGTTTGGACATTTTGGAAATAGACAAAAAATATCCGCCCGAAAAACAAAAGAAAATCAGAAAGTTGGTGCATATCGGCATTTCGGTTTTCTTTGTTTTCATTTTGATTCTTTATCACCAAATCATCACCGACAAAAGCATTATCAATTCCATTTTCAAATTTGCCGGATACACTTACGGACCATTGTTGGGCTTGTTTGTTTTCGGTTTGTTTACCAATTACAAAGTCAAGGATTACCTCGTTCCGTTTGTCGTGATTATTTCACCCATTCTCACCTATTTGATTTCTATTTTGCCCGAGAAAATGGGTTGGCAATACCGGTTCAGTTTTGAATTACTCTTAATCAATGCGGCCATCACCTTTTTCGGATTGTGGTTGATTCGTAAAAAATCATCCACCCCTAAAAGTAAATAATTTTTTAACCCTTTATCCGTTTGTTTATATAAAGCACCGAAAATGAAATTTTCCATCATCATCCTCAACTACAATGTCAAACACTTTGTAGCGGCTTGTTTGCAGACGGTGCAAAAAGCCGTTGCCGGAAAGGATGCTGAAATTATCGTAGCCGACAATGCTTCAACTGACGGTAGTCGAGACTATTTGGAAAGTCGTTTCAAGCAAGTCAAATTTCTTTGGTTCGATCAAAACTACGGATTTGCCAAAGCCTATAACAAGGCTGTAAAACAAGCACAAGGCGAATATCTGCTGATTTTAAATCCCGACACACTTGTGAGTGAAAACCTGCTCGACGAATTGGAAAAATTTGCCGAACTTCATCCCGGTTTTGGGATTATCGGTGGTAAAATGATTGACGGCACCGGAAGATTTTTACCCGAAAGCAAACGTGGCGTGCCTTTTCCCATTACCGCTTTCAGCAGGTTGACAGGCTTGTATAAAATATTGCAGTTTAAACCTTTCAACACCTACTACGCATCACATTTAAAAGAAAACCAAAGCGGAAAAGTTGCCGTGCTTACCGGCGCTTTTATGTTTATGCACAAAGCAACTTATGAAAAAGCCGGCGGATTTGACGAACGCTATTTCATGTATGGCGAAGATATCGATTTGTCTTATACCGTTTCCAAATCCGGAAAAACCAACTTTTATTTACCATCTGCCAAAATCATTCATTTCAAAGGCGAGAGCAGTCGTAAAGATCAACAATATTTCAACAATTTCTTTGAATCCACTTTTGAGTTTTATCACAAACATTTTCGCTGTTTTCCGGTGCAAGAATTTTTGATGAAACAATTTTTTAAACTATGGTTCAAACTACGCAAAAATCGGCAATTTGAACATCCTCCGGCGGATTATAAGTCCGTCGTTTTTGCCGGCTCTGAAAAAGAATTTCAAAAACTACAAAAGCTGTTTCCTGCCATTGTTCACAGCCCTGACATTCCCGCAGAAATTACCACGGAAAGTCTGCTGATTGTTGACACTTCCGCCTTCCCTTTTTCACAAATTATACAAAGCATGGAAAGTAATCCCGCCCATTACCGCTTTTATTTTCCCGGATTAAACTTACTCATAGGCAGTGACGACAGGAACCATACAGGCCATGTGCAACTCATTTCATAAAGTTCTCTCCTTAATTTTACTTCTAAAAACTTGCTTTCGCATTTTTATTATCGTAAATTTATATCATATTAACCACCGGACGCAATATCCACTTGTTTCAACCGTTAATAAAAACTCCTATGAAACCGCTCGAACAACAAATCGTCCAACCGGCTTTTTACCGCAAGCTGAAAAACGGCAAAATCAAATGTTTGCTCTGCCGGCATTATTGCGAATTAAGCGAAGGGCAATCCGGTGTTTGTCATGTCAATAAAAACGTTGACGGCCGGCTTGTCAATTTGGTTTACGGCCACATTGCCGCCCTCAACATCGATCCCATCGAAAAAAAACCGCTTTATCACTTTCTCCCCGGCACTACGGCTTTGTCTATCGGGACAATTGGTTGTAATATGCAGTGTGCTTTCTGTCAAAATTGGCAGATTTCACAACAAAAAACCCTCATTCAAAAAGATTTTGCCACACCGGAGCAAATCGTCGATTTGGCCTTAAAATACCGTTCTAAAACCATTGCTTACACCTATAACGAACCTGCTATTTTTTATCCTTACGCCCGCGATATTGCTTTGCTCGCCCGCCAACACGGGCTAAAAAATATTTTTGTTACCAACGGCATCGAAAGCGAAGAAGTCATCCAGGACATGAGTGGTATCATCGATGCTGCCAATGTCGATTTCAAAGCCTACGATGCACAATATTACAAACGTGAACTCAAAGCCCCTTTTGTCGTGCGCGAAACCCTGCAACTTATGAAAAAAGCGGGACTTTGGATAGAAGTTACCACACTGATTATTCCCGGCATTAACGACCAGCCGGAACATCTCAAAAAAATAGCTCGTTTCATCGCTCAAAAACTAGGCACCGAAACTCCGTGGCACATCAGTGCTTTTCATCCCGATTACAAAATGCTCGACACACCGGCTACACCGCTCACCAGCATCCAACAAGCCTACGATATCGGACGCCAAGCCGGATTACAATTCGTTTACACCGGCAACATCCGGCATCAACAAAATACTACCTACTGTCCCAATTGCCACAAACCTCTAATCGAACGTTTGGGATATCAAATTTTATCCAATAAAATAATTGACGGAAAATGCGTATATTGTAACCATCAAATACCAGGTATATGGAACTAATCAGACCCTCCGGAAACAGCGGAAAATTTTATCCGGCACAAGCCAACGAAATACAACAAATGATTGCCACGTGGAATGAAATTCTCGACAAGAACATTCCTCAAAAAGAGCTTTTAAAATACCATGCCAAAGCCATAGTCTCGCCTCATGCAGGCTATGTTTACAGCGGATTTACAGCCAATTACGCCCATCGCATATTAGGACACCGGCGTCCCAAGCGCATCATCGTTGCCGGCCCGTCGCACCATGTTTATGTGCGTGGCATCAGCGCCGGTTATTTCGATGCCTACGAAACCCCCATGGGCATGCTCAAGGGCGACAAAGCCTATCTTAAAACAATGAGCCAATATTTCAATTTTACTTTCGAAGAGCAAGCTCATTTGGTAGAGCACAGCACCGAAACCCAGTTCCCTTTCATCAAACACTACAATCCCGAAGCCAAAATCATCGAGCTTATCTACGGCAACACCGACTATCTCGACTTGGCCGATATTTTCGAATACATCCTTCGCGACCCGGACAACGCTCTTGTTATTTCCACCGATTTAAGCCATTTTCACCCTCAAAAAGACGCCCACGACCTCGATAACTACTGTTTGGTGGCGTTTGAATACAAAAACCTTGAGCTCAGCCTCGAAAAATGTGAAGCTTGCGGCAAATTAGGTCTTACCGGCATTATCAAAACCGCTACCGATTTATACCTCGACACCCACGTCCTCGACTACCGCACCAGTGGCGATATCACCGGCGACACCACCAGCGTAGTCGGCTACATGAGTGGTGTGGTTTATTAAAAAACAAGCTACTCCAAAATCATTTTTTTCTATGGAGTGCCCTTCCTCCATGTCAAAGATTTAATTCACAGGGAGGTAGTCATTCCACCCGCTTACGTAGTATCAAATTCAATAATCTGTGCATTTATAAACAAGAATACTTAACATAAAATATCAAAAATTCAACACTCTCACCTATTAATAAAGTGTTATCAAGTATGCTTTTCTAAATACTCCGTTGGTGTTAACTGCTCTGTATCTCTCTTTTTTTGTATTGCATTATAAAAAAAATAAGCAATAAAAATTAAAATAAGAACAAGAATAATATAAATACTCTTTTTTGTTTTCATAATAACAAAATTTAACATGTAATACAAACTTTTTCTTGAGCACAATTATATAAATCTTCTATATTATCATCAGGACAAAATCCTACTCTAATAGCAACTATTAAATTTTCCCAAAACCCGTCACAGGCATCATAATTAACTGTTCCATCAGAATTTCTATGACATTTATCACCATCTTTAATTTTTTGATAGATTTGTTGTTGAAATAATGTGTTTTGTAGATTATTGGTAAACATGTAAATATTTTTAGTTCCATATTTATTATAAAACTCTTTTAATAACAATTTTATTTTATCATGGATAATTTTAACTTTATTAAAATTTTTATTAACTACTGCTTTTCTGAATTCTAACTCAAGAGAAACAAGTTTTTTTGCAATTTTATCATTTTTAATAATAATTTTTTGTTCCTCAAATGAAGCTTTTTTAAAATCGTTAGCTGTTAAAGTTTCAGAAATATTAGTAACATTTTCTTTTTTACAAGATTGTAAAGTTATGGTGATAAAAGAAAGTAACAGTAAAAATAATTTTTGCTTTTTCATAGTTTAAATTTTTTAGTTAATATATAGTTTTAGAATACCTCGGTTCTTTAACTTCTTCCGATGTATAAAATAGTAGTAAAGAAGTAAAAAAGCTCTTAATCTAAACTTTTGTCTGCAATATATTGATATTAACCAAAAAATTATATACCTTTGTTTAGGCTAAACAAAAGTTTAGTCTTCTTAAGGGAAAGTTTTGTTGAACACGAGGTCTAAAATTGTGACAACAAACTTTCCTTTTTTATTGTCGATGTATTATTCTTTCATTCTTATATTGTATATTTTTTATTTATTATACTAAATAACAACAAATTTTAATGCGTGTCAAGTTATTTATTATTTTTTACGAATATTTTATTTGTTTCTATAATGTTATTTTTTATCATCTTTAGATTAAGATACTGAATATTAATGTGTTGAAATTTACAATTTATTTTTTATAAAATTTGTATTTCGTAATAAATTTTATATATTTTATAATATTCGCAAAATTAATGTTAATATTTTAAGCAAAAAACACATACAAATATAGAAATGGGGGGGGGGGCAATTTTTTATGTAAAAAAGCCTAAAAATGTATGCTCCACTCATTTTTTTAATGATATTATAATTATTTCTATAAAAAATATTAAATAATCATAACAAAACGCTTGTCAACATCTCGATACTCCCGAAGCTTCGGGATTCACAAGCTCTCATTACTCGATATGACAAGCTAGCATATCGATAAAAAACATTACATGAATATTAAATAATTTATGTTACAATTACCCTAAAAATATAACAATTGTATTTGTAAATCTTTAATTTTAGAAGTAAGTTTGCAATATCAAAAATAATCAACCAAATCATGTTACAAATACATAAAATCAGAGCCGGAAAAGAAGCCATCATCGAAGCCATGAAAAAACGCAATTTCGATGCTTCCGGATTGCTTGACAAAGCCATAGAACTCGACGATTTACGCAAAAAAACACAAACCGAAAATGATAATTTGCTCGCCGAAATGAACAAATTATCCAAAGAAATCGGACAATTATACAAATCCGGCGAACCCAAAAAAGCCGAAATTCTCAAACAAAAAACCACCCAACTCAAAGAGCGGATTAAAAGTCTTTCCGAAACCTTGGAAAAAGCCAAGAAAGACTTACAAGAAGTCCTTTATCAAATTCCCAACATTCCCAACGAATTGGTTCCGTTCGGAAAAGATGAAGCCGACAACGAAGTCGTTTACACCCACGGCGACATTCTAAACATGGACGACGACGCCCAACCGCATTGGGAATTAGCCCGTCAATACGACATCATCGATTTTGATTTGGGCAACAAAATTACCGGCGCCGGATTTCCCGTTTACAAAGGTAAAGGTGCTAAACTGCAACGGGCACTCATCAACTATTTTCTCGACAAAAACGAAACTGCCGGTTACCGCGAAATGCAAGTCCCTCATTTGATCAATGAAGCATCCGGCTACGGCACCGGACAGTTACCCGACAAAGAAGGGCAAATGTATGTCATCGAACGCGACCATTTATATCTCATTCCCACCGCCGAAGTGCCGGTTACCAATCTGTATCGCGACGTCATGCTCAAAGAAAGCGATTTCCCTGTTAAAAATACCGCTTATACCCCTTGTTTCCGCCGCGAAGCAGGTTCTTACGGATCGCATGTGCGCGGGCTCAACCGCTTGCATCAGTTCGACAAAGTGGAAATTGTCCGTTTAGAACACCCTGACCGTTCATACGAAGCCTTGGACGAAATGGTGGAACATGTCAAGCAAATTTTAATCGAACTCGAACTGCCTTTCCGCATCGTCAGACTTTGCGGTGGAGATTTAGGATTTACTTCCGCTCTCACCTACGATTTCGAAGTATGGTCGGCCGCCCAAAAACGTTGGTTGGAAGTCAGTTCCGTATCCAATTTTGAAGATTTTCAAGCCAACCGCTTAAAATTACGTTTCAAAGATAAAGACGGTAAAAAACGTTTGGCACACACTTTGAATGGTAGTTCATTGGCACTGCCACGTGTTGTAGCCGCCTTGCTCGAAAACAACCAAACCGGAAAAGGCATCAAAATACCCGAAGTATTGCGTAGCTACACCGGTTTTGAATGTATCGGCAAGGAAGATTGACGATTTCAGATTGACGATTTCAGATTGGCGATTTCAGATTTGTGATTTGTGATTTGCGATTTTAGATTTCAGACTGGCGATTTGGGAGCAAGCGTCATGAAAATCGGGCTATCGGGCGTGAAACAGTTCCGTTATTTTATCTAATCATCAAAAAAATACACATGAAAAAACTTTTATTACTCGCCATTGGCTTGGTGTTCTTAACCTCTTGCCAATTCAAAGAAGAAATCACTTTCAACAAAAACGGAAGTGGCGAATACAAACTTTCCATTGATATGGGCGGATTTATGTCTATGACCAAAGAAATGGGACAACAAACCGACAGCCTGAAAAAAGGCAAAAAAGAAGTTAAAGACACTGTTTACCGGTTAAGTGAATTGTTTAAAAAAGACAGCGAACAATGGCAACGCTTAACCGACAAAGAGAAAGAACTGTTAAAAGCCTTAAAAGACGTTTCCGTCGTTTTACACATGGACGAAAACAACGACCAAATGGAAATGGCGTATGTCTATCCGTTTAAAAAGACAAAGGATTTGAACAATATTTTGGAAAAACACAAACA
>Ga0256843_1002261_pt1 | contig 14236 bp, 10 predicted proteins | sample AlvinellametaG_FD_191572 | JGI IMG/M metagenome (GOLD analysis project Ga0256843, IMG submission 191572) | Pompeii worm associated microbial communities from hydrothermal vent at the East Pacific Rise, Pacific Ocean - Alvinella | ecosystem: Host-associated > Annelida > Integument > Unclassified ... | reverse complement strand
AAAGATTTTGTACTTAAAAGCTCATAATAGCGCCACATCAAATCATCAGATATAGAGAGTACTTTTCCAAACATATCATTTGGCTCATCAGAAACACCGATATAATTACCAAGTGATTTACTCATCTTCTGAACACCATCAAGACCTTCAAGTATTGGCATCATAAGTACTGCTTGCTGTTTTTTTATATCATAAGCTTTTTGAAGTTGACGCCCCATTAAAAGATTGAACTTCTGATCAGTTCCACCGATCTCGATATCTGACTTGAGATAAACACTGTCATAACCCTGTAGTAGTGGATACATAAATTCACTCACTGCTATCGGAGTGTTTGAAGCATAACGTTTTGAAAAGTCATCACGCTCTAACATACGAGCTACTGTCAGGTTTGATGCAAGCTGTAGCATTCCCGCAGCACCTAACTCATCCAACCACTCATTATTGTAAACAATATCAGTCTTCTCTTTGTCTAAAATTTTAAATGCCTGTGTTGTGTATGACTCTATATTTTTAACAATATCTTCTTTTGTCAACACTTTTCTTGTCGCACTTTTTCCAGTTGGATCACCTATCATTGCTGTAAAACTACCGATAAGAAACTGTACACGTCCACCATACTTTTGAAATGTTGCAAGCTTTTGCAGTAGCACAGTATGACCTAAGTGCAAGTCAGGTGCAGTAGGATCAAAACCAGCTTTTACTGTATATGTCTTACCTTCATCATAGTAAGCTTTTAAAAGTTTCTCAACTCTTTCGTTGTCTATAATCTCAGCACAACCTCTATGGATTTCCCTTAAAGCTTCTTCTATCATCTACTCTCTCTTTTAAAATTGTTTAGTTTTTATATGCATCATCACTTCGTACTAAATGAATGACTTTAATTTTTGACTCTATTTTAGCACGAAGTCTGTTAATATCAGCTTCTTTTGTCGTAAAAATAAGCTCACAATATTGAATATAATCAGAATGTTCTTTTCCAAGTTCAATAGATAATATATCAATATCTAATTTCACCAAATATGTTAAAAATTCTGCCAATGCACCCTTCTCATTATAGAGTGATGCAATTAGCTTGTATCTATAAAGATTTTCCTGTGCCCACTTAACAAAAACCATAGGCTCATTAGCTTCAAGTTTCTTTGCAGCATTAGAACACATTTTATGATGTACGTGAGCCTTGCCTTTTTCTAAAAATGCCATAACTTCATCACCCGGTTTTGGATGGCAGCAGTAGTCAAAAACAACATCACTTACATTACTTGTAGCATAAACAATAAGACCAGAGTACTCCTGGCGTTTCAGTTTAAATCTATGACGTGAGATAAATGCTTTAAAACGACTGTTTTTACTAATCTCACTCACATACTTATGAATAACATTTTTAAAATACTCTACATCATTTGGAAGTGTTGCCAAAGAATCACATTGACACTTTTTAAACCACTCTTGTACACGAGAATAGCTCAAGCTCATGGCAGTAGCTACAATACTTATCGCTGCTTTAGCATTTATCTCACGTAAACGGGCATTACAGTTTAACTTCATATTTGTTTTTGCTTTAGAAGTCTTGACTGCATCTATCCAAGAACAGCGTGTCTGAATCTCATTACCTGAAATTATTTTTACAATATCACCATTGTTTAACTCTGTTAAAAGAGAAGATTTCGTTTTATTTATAAGTGCTGAGACTGCTTTGTTTCCAACTTCACTATGAACAGCATAAGCAAAATCAAGTGCAACAGCTCCACGAGGAAGTGTAAAAGCATCACCTTTTGGAGAAAAGACAGAAATATCTTCAGAGTAGAGATCATTTTTTATCAGTGCATAGAAATCTTCAACAGATTCATTTTGGTACTGAAGATTATCAAGCCAGTCAAGTTTGATATTGTTTCCACCACTCTTATATTTCCAGTGTGCTGCAACACCTAGCTCTGCAGTTTTATGCATCTCATAGGTTCTTATTTGTACTTCAAAGATAGCAGTTTTATGAAAAACTGTTGTATGAATGGTCTGATAGCCATTATCTTTAGCAACAGCAATATAATCTTTAAAACGTGAAGCAAGTGGTCGAAAGTTCAAATGTACATGCCCTAAAGCATCATAACATTTAATAGGTTCTTTCGTCAGAATTCTAACTGCTAAAAGATCAAGTACCTCATCAATACTAACACCCTTTCTTTGCATCTTCAAATAGATAGAATAACGATGTTTGATACGTGAGAGAACTTCAAAATCATCCTCACAAAAACCATTTTTAATGAGTATCTTCGAGATGGACTCTTTAAACTCACTAAGCTTCATCTCCATAGCATGATAATTTGTATCAAGATAATTATCTATATGGTGTTTCTCTTCTGGGAAAAGATACCCAAAACTAAGATCTTCCAAAAGATTTTTTAAAAAGCTAATACCTAAACGGTGTGCAATTGGAGCATAAACAACTAGTGTCTCTTCTGCAATTCTTTTTTGTTTATGAGGAGGTAAGGCATCCAAAGTAAGCATATTGTGTAATCTATCACACAGTTTTACCACTAATACACGTACATCTTCAATACTTGCAAGAAGCATCTTTCTAAATGAGAGTGCAGAGACCACTAGCTTCTCATCAGAGTTAGAAGGAACAAGTTCACTATCTCTAATCACATCAATCTTTGTCATTCCTGAAACAAGATGTGCAACATCATGTCCAAAACGTTCCTCAATTTCATCTATAGTTATCTCAGTATCTTCTACTACGTCATGTAAGAGTGCTGCAATTGCCATTGATTCATCATTTGTCAAAGTAGCAACGATGGAAGCAACTAAAATAGGATGAACAATATATGGCTCACCACTTTTTCTAAACTGCTCTTTATGAGCTTCTATTGAAAAATCAAGTGCTTCTTTTAAATATTTTGAGGGGGGTATTTGTGAAAAAAGATAAGAAGATGCTGAATCAACATCGCGAAGATGTTTTATCTTTTCAATGTTTAGCTGATTCAGTCCCAAGAGATTACTTCTCTTTTTTAGTAACAAAGCCTTTAACGACGATAAGGCCTTCTGCAATTTCCATTAATGCTAAGTCTGATGATTTAATATGACTTGTATTAACACTTAATTTACTTGTTGCACCATTTTCTAATTCATCTGTTCTTTTTGAAACAGCGATTGCTAATTGGTAACGATCCATTAGAGGATTCTCTTCTAAAACTTTTGCTGTTAGTTCTTCAACTTTCATGTACTTTCCTTTATTTAACTATTGAACAATTTTTCATATTGCCATTTAAAATGTCTAAGAGATTTCCTTTAATAGACATATCACAAACAATAATAGGCAAGCTATTATCTTTTGCAAGTGCGATTGATGTATCATCCATTACTTTAATATGATCTTGAAGTGCTTGATCATATGTCAGTTCATTAATTTTCACAGCATCAGCAAATTTTGCAGGATCTTTATCATAAACACCGTCTACTTTTGTCGCTTTTATGATAACTTCAGCACCAATCTCAACTGCACGGAGTGTAGCTGCTGTATCTGTTGTAAAGAATGGATTCCCAGTTCCTGCAGCAAAAATTACTACACGACCCTTTTCTAAATGTCTCGTCGCTTTACGATTGATGTATGGTTCAGCAATCTGCTCCATTTTAATGGCAGTCTGCATTCTTACTTGAAGACCCGCATGCTCACAAGCCTCTTGCATTGCAACACCGTTGATTACAGTAGCTAACATACCCATATAGTCACCAGATGTACGTTTTATAATTCCATCTTGTGCAGCAGTCACACCACGAATAATATTTCCACCACCAATTACAATACCAACTTCAATGCCAGCATCCACAAGAGATTTTATCTCTTGAGCGATATACTTTAAAATCTGTGTGTCAATTCCATGACCTGCCTCACCAGCAAGAGCTTCACCTGAAAACTTTACTAAAACACGTTTGTTAGCCATGCATACACCTTTTTATAAAAATCCGTGAATTATACTAAAAAATGGCTTTTATTTTACTTTAATGCCTTTTTGGTAGCAGTATCAATAAGCAATCCAGCATCTGTTCCATCATCTGGATATTTAGAATGTCCATAAGCTATCTCAAAATCAATCTGATACTTTGTATCTAAATTTGGTTTATTTGAAAATGACTCTTTAATTCTTTGAAGGATGACATCATAGTTCTCTTCATCAAGATACTCATTAAAAACGATAACAAACCCATCATCAGTAATGTGAGCCAAACTATCCTCATCACGGATTGAGGCAAGTAATCTATCACTTGCTTCTATGATAAATTCATTTGCAAGTTTTTCTGAGTGCATTTTTACTTCATGGTAGTTTTTTAACTTTATAACTGTTAGAAGAAATGTTTGATTATGACGAAGTGCTCTATCGATCTGTTCACTGATAATAAGATCAATATTTTCTCTATTTGGTAGATCTGTTACTGGATTAAAATAAGCACTTCTAATAAGAATATTTTCATTTTTTCTATACTTCTTTAACATCTTTGAAAATTTAAAATTGAAATATAAACTTATAAAAAGTAAAAATGCAAATGTCACTGCTATGTATCGAAGTAATTCCACTTTATCCATAATGAAGACCTTTTATCTATCTATTTTAGCCTCATTGTAGCATAAATCACTTCTCATAAAGCATAATAAATGGCATAAGTTCAGAAAAAACAACTGCTCTTTTTTGTTCATCACTATGTAAAATTAAGTCTAACATCCATGCAATATTTTCATCAATTCCAGGTACAAGTTTTCGAATATCTTCGAGTTTTTCACGCTTTACAACATTTGTAAAACGATCATATGCGGAATAAGCTTCTTGTTTTGCAAGTTGAAAATAGAGTCTACGACCAAGTTCAAAAACTTCAAATTCCTCATTTTTTCCAGTATGAACTTTAGTTTCAAATCCAAAATCAACCTCTACATTTTTTTCTCGTAAGTAAGCTTGCAACATCATCATAAAACCTATCTTGGCATTTGTAAAACTACGTAGTACTCTATCTGTAAAATGCTCAAAACTTTCACCATCATTACGTAATTTTTTATACTCAAGCATCAATGATTCAACATAATACTTTGCATACTCAAGCGGTGCACCTTTAATAACAGTATGCCCTTCAACAGCACCTTCACCCGCAAGTTTTCCACCAAGATATATATTTACACCACTACCGTTAATACCATTTACTTTTGCTTTACAACCTTCAAAACCAATATCTCCTAAGCCATGAATACCACACCCTTTGACACATGCAGACCAGTACATTCTAACACGTCCAGCTTCAAGTGGTACTTTCTCATCAAGATAGGTTGAGAGTGCTATGGCATCATTTTTATTCTCTATAACACCAAAAGGACAATGATCTGTTCCTGCACAGGCAATAAGATGGTTAAAATAAGGGGTATTAAGACTTTTATACTCACTAAAATAAGATTCACTTACAAGTTCTTTAACATCGCGAACACCCATAATATAAAGACTCTGTTCCATATCAAGACGAATATCACCATCTCCATAAACCTCAGCGAGACGAGCAGCTTCCATCATTGATGAACCCTTAAATATTCCAGAAGGAATAACCACATGTACACCAAAGCTACCATCTCTTAGCTGTACTTTTCCCTGATCTGGTTCATAATAGTCCATCTTTGTCATTGTTTCACCAGCAGTAGCAAAATCAATACCTGCATTCTCTCTAATTGCAGCAGTTATCTCTTTTATACCAACTGCCTCGATCAAGAAATGTAATCTATTTTTATTTCTGTTATCACGAAATCCAAAACGTTTAAAGATATCGATGATAGAGCTAAATGCAGCTAAAACTTCTTCTTCATTTTTTAAAAAGATATCAGCATTTTTACCAACAACACCAACCTTGCCACCCAGATACATATTGTAACCGTAAACTCCATCTTTTTGAGCCAAGACAAAAGAAGCATCATGACAAAAAACATTACAACGATTAGATATATTACCTGTTATCGCTGTATTAAATTTTCTTGGAAGTGCTGAGATCCATTCATGATTATGTAAAAAAATCGCTTGCATTTTAAGTAGTATGTGATGAGAAGGTAAAATATTATCAAATGCTCTATCATCAAATGGATCTGCCATAATTCCACGAATGTTATCAACACCTGTCTGATATGCATCGATACCTACAACTTCAAGACGTTTGATAATAGTCGGCAAATCTTCTATACGGAGATAACGAAGTTCACACTGTGCACGAGTGGTAAGATCCATATAATCCTCTCCAAACTCTTTAGCACACTCCCCTATCACCTTCGCCTGAGTAGCATTCATATAACCACCAGGAATACGAAGTTTTAACATAAAACGCTCAGGAGTAGCCGCTCTGTCATAAATACCAAAACATTTTAAAAAGTAGGATTTATCTTCATCAGGAATGGAAGCATAACCATTTTGAGCATACTCTTCTAACTTTTCATACGCCTCTTTAGGAGATTTCAGTGCTTTAACTTTTTCAATCTTGTTTAATTTTTTACTTCTTGCTTCATATGCCTGCTGTAATATTTCCATAGCTGATAATAACTCCGTTTTATATATTGACGAAATTATAATCTATTTTTAGGCAGTTTACATTCATATTTTGGTTATTTTTTAAACAGTAATCACACCTAGTACATACTCCTTTCAGTAACAAAATGTATTTTTATTACGATATCTTCCAAATAAACAAACAAAATGTTGGAAAAACAATCATATAAGCAATAAAAACACATTTTTTTTAAGAAGAAGAACTATTTTCATTACAATTTATCATCTTTTAGATAAATAAACTAACACTTTTTGTGTTTATTTATTTTGACAATAGAGAGTTCTTTTAGATAGAATGTTTGTTTAATAAATAGTTGTCCGCTCGCTACGCGACCGGACAACGGGGGTACGGGTTGAACACCCACCCGTTGTATCCGAAACAAACAAATTTAAAATCAGAGAGAAAAATGCCAAAAATAAAACAAATATCAACATCTGCACTAGCAAAAAAATTATCTATAAGTAAACATCAGCTTGATGAACTTTTATTAGCTTCAAAATATATTGTTAAAGATGAAAAAGGCTATAAGCTAACTGATTTAGGAATTAAAAATAGTGGTGCAATAAAAAATCATGCAAAATTTGGAGAATATATTGTTTGGAATGAAGATATAGAAATTCCAAATAAATTAATCACTCAAGGCAAAGAGTTCTTTTCCTCTACAAAAATTGCTAATAAATACAATTTGTCTGCAAGAAAAATAAACTTAATATTATCAGAAATTGGATTTATTGAAAAGTATTTAAAAGGTTGGACTATTACTATCCTTGGAAGTAAAAATGGAGGTATTCAAAAAGAGAATAATCAAAATGGAATACCTTATGTTGAGTGGGATGAATCAATTTTTACAAATAGTGCTTTTGTATCAATTTTAAAAGAAGTTAATGGTGATGCAGGAGAGAGTACACAAAAGAAAATTGATGAATCAAAAGATTCTAATTTTAGAGAAAAGTTCATAGCAAAACACAGAGCGACAGATGGACACATGGTAAGAAGTAAAGCTGAAATGTTGATAGATAATTGGCTTTACATGGCAGAAATAGTTCATGCTTATGAGCGAAAATTACCTATTGAAGAAGAAGTTTATTGTGATTTCTATATTCCAACAGGAAAAATATATATTGAATTTTGGGGACTTGAAAATGACCCTAAATACACAGCGAGAAAAGAGAAGAAAAAAGAGATTTATAAAAAATATAATTTTAAATTAATTGAACTTACAGATGAAGAAGTTTTTAACCTTGATGATATTCTTCCAAAGATGTTATTAAAATTTGGAGTACAAACTTACTAAAAGATACAACACAACCTCGTAGCCAATAAATTTCCGCTAGGTAACTTATTGGCTATCTTCAGTTGTTGCCTACCCATTAAGAAGCTACCACACTCTCTTTCTCTTTAATCTTATGTGCTACACCCTCATAAACAACTTTATGATGTGCAATCGCACCACTAATCTCTTGTTCTTCTAACGTCAAACCTTCCGGAACCGCTTCAGAGTGCAACTGAATAGCAGTCTGCTTAAAGTTTGGCTCACCTGATTTTGGACAAAAGCTCTCATTTGTCAATGCATTTACAAGCTGTTCATTAAAATGAAACGGGACAAAGACTGTTCCAGGTCTCACACTACCTGTTACACGTACTACAACATCATCGACTCTACCTCTTGGAGAGCTCAGGCCCATTCTATCACCCGATTTTACTTTGAGTTTTTTTGCATCATTAGGACTTATATCTACCCAAGATTCCGGTGCAAGATTGTCAAGTATATCGATTGCACGTGTTTTTGTACGTGTATGCCACTGTTCAACTGTACGACCTGTATTAAGTATCACTGGAAATTCAGGAGTGACAGGTTCAGCCATTGGATGCCATTCTAAGGAAAGTAATTTTGCTTTTTGATCAGGTGTTCTAAATGGAATATCTTTAGTATAAAGACGCTTAGAACCTTTTGGAAACTGTTCATTACATGGCCACTGAATCCCACCTAACTCCTCAATAAGCTCATAACTCATACCGGAGTAGTCACACAACTGACCCTTACTTACCTTTTTCCACTCCTCAAAAGCATCACGCGGTTCACTCCAGCCATCAAAAAGCATCTCGTGAACACCCTCAAAATATTTTGAAAATTCCAAGATAATATCAAAATCACTTTTTGAATCTCCATACGGTTCAACTGCTTTGTTTGCCTTATTACAACGACGCTCAGAGTTAGTATAAACTCCCTCTTTTTCACCCCATGTTGCAGCTGCAAATACTACATCAGCAATCTCTGCAGTATCACTCATAAAAGCATCTTGCACTACTAAAAGATCAAGTTTCGCCAAAGTTTTACGTAATTTATCTTGATTTACAAAACTTACAAGTGGATTTGTTGCTGTAATCCAAAGTGCCTTTATCTCACCACGATCTATAGCATCAATAATTTCAGCATACTTGTATCCTCTCTCACGTGGGATGATCTCCTCTGGCACATTCACAATACTCGCATACTCTTTAAGCGCTACCTCATCCCCAAAGTTTCTATACCCTGGTAAACTTGAAGTAAATCCTGTCTCACGTGTTCCCATAGCATTACACTGTCCTGTAATACTAAACGGTCCAGCACCCTCACGACCGATATGCCCTGTTAAGAGATGTAGATTAATGATAGAGCTTACTGTATCAGTTCCCATAAAAGATTGGTTTACTCCCATCGTCCATGCACTTAATACTCTCTCTTGAGAGACAAACTCACGTGCAAGTTCATAGAGTATTTTAACATCTATTCCTGTGATATTTGCCACCTCTTGTGGCGGATAATCTTGAAGATGTTTTCTAAGCTCTTTAAAACCGTTTGTATTGGCTTTGATATAACCCTCATTCTCCCAACCCTGCTCTAATATAATATAAGCTAAACCATTAAAAAGTGCCAAATCAGTACGAGGTTTAATTGGTACATAAACATCTGCCATCTGTGACGTTTTTGAAGCACGAGGATCGATGACAATGACCTTTTTCTTCTCACGTTTATTTTTATTGATATGAAGTGTAAGAATTGGGTGGTTATCTGCAATATTTGCACCGATTAAAAAGATAGTATCTGCCAGTTCAAAATCTTCATACGAACTTGTTGCACCATCACTACCCAAAGATTGTTTATAACCCATTACAGCAGATGCCATACAGAGTGTCGTGTTACCATCATAATTATTTGTCTGCAGACCAAGTTGTACAAATTTTCCAAGTGTATAGAACTCTTCAGTTAAAAATTGTCCAGTACCGATAACGGCTACAGCTTTATTTCCATGAGCTTGTTGAATGCGCTTAAACTCAGAACTAACCTTTGTAAAAGCTTCATCCCAACTTACCTCTTCAAATGCTCCCTCTTTTCTTATAAGTGGTGCAGCAACTCTATGTGGTGAGTTTATCATCTGGTGCTCAGAGAGTCCTTTAGGACAAAGTGTCCCCTGATTTACAAAGTGTTTTGGATTTCCTTTTGTATAGACTGCTTGACCATCTTTTACACCGATGTAAAGCCCGCATCCAACACCACAATACCCACAGGTAGAAAAAACCCATTTATCAGGTTTACGCTCATCTGCAATCTTTCCAAAAATCTCATCAGAAGAGAGTTTAAACTTCTCTTCTTTTATATCCAAACCTAAAAAATCTTTTATCTTACCAATCATAATAACTGCTCACTTCAAATCTATTCTATCTAATTAATAATATCATAAAAGAAGCAGTATCTTATGGGCAAAGAGTATAATAATTAAGCAATAGTATAGTTGTAACAACTTTTTAACACATTTTTGATAGAATTAGACATGCACAGACAAATAGAGATAGATGAAAAACTTTTAGATGATTTTGTAGAACTTTTAGAAGATTATGAAGATGATATTATTTATGACTATAAAGGTAAAAGTAATCAGATACTTATAAAAAGTTCTCTTATTAAATATATTATTGCCTTTATAAAAAAGAGACTTCCTTCTCAACTAAAAGAGTTCTCTCTCTCAGACCTAGTAAAGACTTATATTCGTGCTGCTTTTGAATTACACAATAATGCTGTAGTTATCAGTAAAAACGGTCATATATTTATAAAAATAATCGATGAGAGTGTTAAAAAACAAGTCGCTCCAGAAGATAAAAATACAGCTAAAAACAGATATAACGGTGTCAAAGAAGAGGAACTTATCTCTTTTTATGATGAGTTTTTTAAAGAAGAGGAGAACAAGAACTTCTTTTTTGATGTCGCACAAGAGTTTGTTGAAAGATACTTTATAACAAAAAAGATATCCAATGAAGAGTATGAACAAAAAGCCTTCTCCTATATTCATAACATTACACTTGAAAAACTTACTGAAATTTATGATGATGAAGATGGCTTTTTTTTAGGTTTTGCAGGCTATATTTTTAGAATACACTTCAAAGAAGTTTTTACTTATATTGCAGAACTTATCTTGGATGAATTTGCCCTTTCAAATCAATATATCATGGATTTTCTTAATTATTATGCTCAAGATATTTTAGTTATCAATGGAGAAAAATACAAAGTTCCTCATATTGAAGCTGAAAATGGACTACGATGGAGTGTTCCATCCATGCTTAGTATCGTCAAAATCTACACAAAAGCAAAGAACAATATTCATCTGCTAAAAGTTCAAAAACAGAAACTTAGAATAGAGGTCCAAAAATTTTATATTAATGGCATCTCCCCTATTAAGAACAATGAATTACTCAAAGCAGAAAAAACAAGTTTAGAGATTCAAATCGAAGATATCTCTCGAGATATCAATACTCTTCGAGATAGAATAGATAGTGTAAAAAAAGATGAAAGAAAAAAAATTCTTAAAGAAGATATTCTCAAAAAACAAGAAAAACTAACTCTATTACGTAAACAGAAAGAAAAAGTTATTAAAAGTATTGTTAAAAAAAATGGTTTGACTCAATATATGAACCTACAAAAAGAGTTAGATACTCTTACACGAAAACTACAACGTGAGAAAAAAATTCTTAAACAAAACGAAGAAGCCTATAACTCTATAAAAACTTCTCTTGTCAAAGCACTTATCTCAAAGAAAAGCAGAATCTAAATTATCTCTGCTTTCCTACAAAAAATCCACCAGCCATGCCAAGAGGCACAACAGTTGTGTAAAATAAAAATCTATCACTCAACTCACTAAAAAAGACAATCATCATAGCTAAAAAGAGTGTTACTGCCGTTGCAGTTGGAGAAACACTCGTAAAAACAAGTGCAAGCAGTGGCATTAAAACACCTCCAAAGATCAAAGATATGTAACGATACTCTTTTATATTTTTAAAGTTTTCATTTAAGAGTCGTTTTGTTCTTTGTAACTGATACTCATTTTCTTTATCTGTATCTAAAGTACGAATATCTTCATAAGTAAAGAAAAGCTGTGCAAGAGCACCAAGCATTCCTAGTGTTGTTAAAGGAACAACAGCTTCATGAATATTTGAAAGACTACTTAAAAATGCTACCAAAAAGATTCCAATATATGCAACACCAAAAAATTTATAATTTGTTGTCACCCTATTCCACGATGGACGCGCTCTTATACGATAAATCATACTTTGTGCATAAATTCCGTAGATACCTATTGCTAAAGTCAATAACTCTAGAAGTACCCGTATAAATGCCGGTAACTCAAAAAAGTATGTCGCAACAACAATGCCCATTAGTGCTGTAAATATTCCAAGTGCTAATGCCTCACGTGAGAGCCATGAAGTTTTAATATTTTTCATAGCTGTCATTGCAAGAAATGGACGTCCAAGGTGCAAAGCCGAAAGTGGCAGTCCAATAGCAGCAGGTAGCATTACAAGCAGTGCCATAACCCAGTTTGTACTCTCAAATCCAAAAAGACTCATAATATCACCAAAAAAGAGTGCTAAAAAACCACCTAATGATATTTGCGTGAGCACTGTCATAAAAACAAGTGGTATCTCTTTATGTGCCGGTTTTAAGATATGCTCATCCATCTCTTTCATATTCTCTGGAAGATTATCCGGTAAGGTATAGCGTGTTGTAGAGTTTGTAATGCGAGCATCTGGTAAAAACGGCATATTTGCCTGTTCATCAATGTCGCGGTTAAGCCACTCTTCTACATTAACCACCTCTATTTCAATAGCACCCGCAGGACAAGCCTGAACACAAGCTGGAGATTGACCTTCATCAAGACGTTCATGACACATATGACACTTTGTAACAATATTACGCTCTTCATGAAAAACCGGCACACCATACGGACAATTCCATGTACAGTATTGACACCCAATACAGACGTCATCATCATGCACAACAATTCCTGTTGCATCTATCTTGATATATGAGTTTGTAGGACACCCTTTTAAACATTCAGGATCGATACAGTGATTACAACTCATAGAATTTAAAAGCTGTGTAAACGCAGGAAACTCTCCGCCCTCCATCTCACCAACTCGACGCCATTTAATATCAGCAGGATTATTGTTTTGTTCATTACATGCAACTTCACAACAACGACAACCAACACAGGCAACAGCATCAAAATGGAAACGATACTGTTCACCTTCTTTGAGGGGTGGAATATCTATGGAGTAAGAACCACACTGCATTCCTGTATCTGCTTTGTGATCTATAAAACTCTCTAAGGGGGTCTGCATATTTTATTGCCTTGATAATAGTTTAATGTCTGTAATTATACAGTAATAAGATTTTATTCGCTTTCCTTTCATGTTTAAAATTTAACCAAAATATCTGCACTGCAAATTGATTAAATTTTAACCAATTACTAGTTAAAGATAGTAATTTAAAATGTTAAACTTTATGAATTAGTTTCAATAGTAAAACTAAATTTAAGGAGAAAATATGGCTGATTCAGTTGACGTACTTGGTACACTCAAGTTTGTTTATACTTTATATGCACTAGCTGTTATATCCATAGTAGCATATTATGCATATCGTATTACACAAGATGGTGAGAGTAAAGGCACCGTAAAACCAAAAATATTTTGGGCCTATGTTGCAACACTTGTAACAGTTGGTACGGGACTTCACTTTTTAACATATAATGTCGTTCCATGGGTTCCAATGGACTTAGATCGTGCAAATATTAAAGCAGAAAAAACATTTAAGATCCATTACAAAGATCATAAAATTACTGTAGATGAAAAACCGATGATGGTTCCATGTAACAAATATGTTGTTTTTGATGCATACAGTGATGATCTGACATATGGTTTTGGAATTTTCAGACAAGACAATACTATGGTAGCACAGATGCAGGTTGTTCCTGAAAATGGAAATGACTTAATGTGGATTTTCCATAAAAACGGAACATACTATATACGCTCAACAGAGTACTCTGGACCAACTGGAACACAAATGATCATTAAAGATGCGATTGTTGTTACAGGATGTTCTAAAGATGATACAAGATCTATGAAACAAAAGGAGAGTAGAAAATGAGTTTTATGAATACACTTATGGAAGGAAATGAAGGTGGTCTCAATCCTGCCAAAATGACTCCAATGCAAAAAATTGCTATGCGTTTTGTAGTCATTGGTATTCTCTACTATGGTTTAGCAGCTTTAGAGGGAATGATCATGAGACTTTATGAGATTAAACCTCTTCCTTTTATTGATGAGACACACTTCTTCTCAATTATGACAGTACACCCTATGGTTG
>Ga0256843_1002260_pt1 | contig 14242 bp, 12 predicted proteins | sample AlvinellametaG_FD_191572 | JGI IMG/M metagenome (GOLD analysis project Ga0256843, IMG submission 191572) | Pompeii worm associated microbial communities from hydrothermal vent at the East Pacific Rise, Pacific Ocean - Alvinella | ecosystem: Host-associated > Annelida > Integument > Unclassified ... | reverse complement strand
TACTCTTCATTACCTTCTTTACCAAGGATTGAGCTTTTTTCTTCTCTTATTAATTCCCAATTTTTAAGCTTACATTGGAGTTTAAAATTTTCTAAAGCATTAAAAATAGCCCTTTCATCAATAACTACACCTTTTTTATTTCTTTTTGCATTTTTACCAACTTCAAATTGTGGTTTAAAAAGTAAAATAATATCTTTTTTTGATAATTCATCTACCTTATCTATAATATGAAGTAATGATATAAAACTAACATCACTTACAATAATATCAAACTTTTCTGGATATGAAAATTCTCTAATATCAGTTTCTTCATAAACTTCACTTCTATTATCATTTCTAATTTTAGAATGTAATTGTTCTTTTCCTACATCAACACAAACAACTTTTTTTATTCCATAACTTAATAACACTTCACTAAATCCACCTGTGCTACTACCTATATCAAGTGCCAATTTATCTTTTATATCAATTTCATATTTATCAATATAATTTTTAAGTTTCCATGCTGCACGAGATACAAAAGTATCCCCTAAAATTTCTATATTAACTTCATCTACTTTAAAAGCTGGCTTTTTAATAATCTCACCATCTACTCTTACTTTTTCATTTAAAATAGCTTCTTTTGCTTTATTTCCACTCTCAAAAAAACCATTTTCTACTAAATATTTATCTAATCTCACGATAATAAATCCCTTAAACTTTCTTTTATATTTTTTCCATTTAAAATATGATATACTTCATCAGCGATAGGAGTATATATTCCAAATTTTTTGCTTAGTTTATATATAGCTGTAGTAGTAAATACACCTTCAGCAACTTCACCAAGTTCATCTAAAATAGTTTCTAATTTTTTACCTTTAGAAAGTCCAAGCCCTACTCTATAATTTCTACTTAAAGTTGAATTTGCTGTTAAAAACAAATCACCTGCACCAGCAAGTCCTAAAAATGTCTCTTTTTTAGCACCAAAATTTTCTCCAAATCTATCCATTTCTATAAGACCTCTTGAAAGAAGTGAAGCTTTTGCATTTTCTCCTAAATTAAGTCCTGCACATATACCAGCAGCAATAGCTATAACATTTTTATATGCCCCAGCAATTTCTACACCCATTACATCATTATCTATATATGTTTTTATAAAATCTGGAAAAAAATTACTAAATTCTTTAGCTAAAGTAAGATTATAGCTTGCTAAAACAAGTGCTGTAGGTTTATATTCTATTACTTCTTTTGCAAAAGATGGACCACCTATATAAGATAAATTTTCACGAGGAACGTATTCCTCATAAATTTCATTTATAAATTTAAAATTATCTTTATCTATTCCTTTACTTGCTACCAAAATTTTTTTATTTGTTAAATCAATAGTTTTTAAAAAATTTTTTAAAGATTGAGAAGCTACAGATATTACTAAATACTCCCTTTTTAAAGCTTCATCTAAACTTACAAATCCTTCATAATCCCTTTTTGTTCTAGAAGTAATCACACAATCTTGTTTTGTTTTAAATGCACGAAATAGGGCTTCACCCCATTTACCTGCTCCTATTACTGCAAGTGCCATTGTTTTGATGCCTCCATTTCTTCATTTATTCTATCTATTTCATATTTATCACCTATAACAACTAAAACATCACCACCATCTAATTTTCTATTTTCTAAAACTAATTCTAAATTCTCACTTATTTCTTTATCTATGATTCCAATAGGAATAAGTTCATAATTTTTACCTAATTCTAATTCATCTAAATATTTACCATCTAAAAAAGAACCTTCTAAAATTTCTATTTGAGCAAATACCAAACTACTATCTTCAAATACTAAATTATGAACAAACTCTAAAGTAATAGGTTTTTTTAAAATAGTATGTATTCTATTTGCCGTAATTTCATAAGAATTAATAATTTGATTTACTCCAGCTAATTTATAACGATGTTCATATTCTCTATCATTAGATTTTGCTATAAGTTTTATATTTTTATTTAAATTTCTAATACTTAAAGCTAAAAACATATTTCTTGCTTCATCTTCAAGCATACAAATAGCTGTAGTTGCTTCTTTTATACCTATATTTATTAAGTCTTCATCAAATATATCATTATCAAAATATTCTACATTTAAATATCCATCATTTTGGGCTTGATGTTTTTCATTTTCATCATATACAACAATTAAAAATTCTCTTCTATTAAGATATTTTGCTACCGATTTTCCATTTCTACCATATCCAAATAAAATTATACTTCTCATAAGCTACTCTTTTGCATTCTAAATTTAAAATAATTAATACTTCTAATATCTCCAATTACAAGTAATATATCACCTGCTTCTACTTTAATTTCTCCATCTGGATTAAAGTAAAAATATTTATTCATCAAACTAATATTATGAGTAAAAAGTTTAGTTTGATTAGATTTTAAAACACCTATTAAAATCAATTTATCTTTTTGAAAATCATATTCTCCTAATAATTTATTAGCAATAAAACTATCTTCTAATATTTCTATTTCATCTACTTTTATTTGACTTTTAGTAGAAAAAATTGCTGTAATTATTTCAAATGACACAGGGTTTCCAATATATTCACTTGTAAAAAGTGCTGAAATTTTCGTAGGATTTATTACATATCTAGCACCAGCTTTTGAAATTTTTTCCTCATTTCTTTCATCATTTGCAATAGCAATAATTTCTTTATTAGAATAAGAACTTAGTGATAAAGTAAGAAATGTATTAATAATATCATCATTAGTCAAAATAAATATTTTTTTAATATGTTCAAAATTAAAAAGTTCTAATGTTTCTTTTTTTGTAATATCACCTCTTAAAGCTAAAAAACCTTTTTCTGTAGCTGATTGTATTTTATCTGTATCTAAATCTACAATAATGAACTTTTCTTTTTCTTTTTGAAGATTAGTAGCTACTAATTCTGTAACTTTTGAATACCCACAAATTAAATAAAAACTATGTAATTTATGTGCTTCATTTTCAATTCTTTGATATTTTAATTCTTGTAACTTTTCTGTAAAAGCTGAAGCAATAATTGAAGTAGCAAAAGAGATAAAAGCAATACCTGCTAAAATCAAAAACATTGTAAGTATTCTTCCTTGATGAGTTACAGGAGATATATCACCATAACCTACAGTAGAAATAGTAATTAAGCTCCAATATAAAGCATCAAAAAAATTATGAATATTTGGATTTACTTTATATTCAAACACATAAATTACAGCACCACCAATAAATGTAATAAATCCAACTAACATTAAAAGAGTAATTAGTTCAAACTTTTTAGTTTTTAAAATTGCAAGAAAATTATTTACACTTTTTGTATATCTTAAAACTTTAAATAATCTAAAAAGCATAAAAATTCTAAGAATTCTAAGAGGTCTATATGCTGGAAGAATTGCTAAAAGATCAATTATTGCAAAAGGAGATGTAATATATTCTATTTTCTTAGCAATAATTTCTTTTAATACTTTTTTAGTATCAAACTTTCTACCTAAAAAAACAGCTTCTTCTTCCTCTTTTAAAATTATATCTCTACAATCATTATATATCCAAAAACGGATTAAATATTCAACTATAAAAATAGTAGTAACAACATAAATATCATAAATATAAAGAATTTTTCCTAGACTATTTTTAACATCATAAAGTAGAATAAATACACTACTTAATACGATTAAAATCATAAAAATATCAAAAACTTTTTTATACTTATAATTATCATCTTCAAAAAGGGTACGAAAAAACTGTTTTGTTTTATTATACCCTTTAGAAATATTTAAAAATGTTGCAATATAAATAAGAAATTTTTCAATCACGATAATCTTTCTTTTAATAATTGATTAACTTTTTGTGGATTTGCACTACCTTTACTCGCTTTCATAACTTGTCCAACGAAGAAACCAAATAATTTTTCTTTTCCACCTTTATATTCTTCTACTTTATCTGTATTTTTAGCTAACACTTCATCAATAATAGCAATAATTGCACCATCATCACTTACTTGTTTAATTCCAAGTTTTTCTATTGCTTCATCTACATCACTTACACCTTCAGCCATAAATAAATCAAGTAATTCTTTTGCACCTTTTCCTGAAATAGTTCCATCTTCTACTCTTTTTACAATCATTCCTAATGTTTTAGCACAAATTGGTGATTTTGTAATATCAAAAATACCCTCTTTTTTAAGTCTTCCAAGAAGTTCACTTGTAAGATAACTTACAGCATTTTTTCCACTTACACCACATTTTACTACTTCTTCAAAATAATTAGCCATTTCTAAATCTGAAGTTAATACTATTGCATCATATTCTTTAATCTTATATTCTTTAATAAATCTTTCTTTTTTTTCATCAGGAAGTTCTGGAATCTTTACATTCATAGTCTCTTCATCTACTTCTAATACTAAAAGATCTGGATCTGGAAAATATCTATAATCAGCTGCATCTTCTTTTCCTCTCATAGAAATAGTAATCCCTTTATTAGCATCAAAAAGTCTAGTTTCAAGATAAACTTCATCTTCATAAACACCATCTTCTATAGCTTCAATATGTCTCTCAACTTCGTATTCAATAGCTTTAGCAATAAATCTAAATGAATTAATATTTTTAATTTCTACTCTTGTTCCAAATTCTTTTTGCCCTTTTGGTCTAACAGATACATTTACATCCACTCTAAAACTTCCCTCTTGCATATTAGCATCACTAATACCAAGATATCTTACAATTGAATGTAATTTTTTAAGATAAAGGATAGCTTCTTCACTACTTCTCATATCAGGTTCACTTACAATTTCAAGTAAAGGAGTTCCAGCTCTATTTAAATCCACTTTTGAATAAGCCCCATCATGTGTATTTTTACCTGCATCCATCTCAAGATGTGCTCTTGTAATACCAATAGTTTTTTTAGACCCATCTTCAAAATCAATTACTAATTCCCCTTTTCCTACAATTGGTATCTCAAATTGAGAAATTTGATAACCTGTAGGTAAATCTGGATAAAAATAATTTTTTCTTGCAAAAATTGATCTTTGGTTAATTTCAGCATTTACAGCTTTTGCAAACATTACTGCTTTTTTCATAGCTTCTTTATTTACTACAGGTAATGCTCCTGGAAGTGCCATACACATTGGACAAGTATGAGTATTTGCTTCATCACCAAAAGATGTAGCACATTCACAAAATAGTTTTGATTTTGTATTTAATTGAACATGAACTTCTAAACCTATTACAACTTCATAATGCTTATTCATAAAAATATCTCCTTAAATTTTAAATATATTTTGTAATTATACCACTTTTTAAAAATATTCTGATATAATGTCATCACTAAACGGGCAAAATTACCTTAGAGTTGAGTAAAAACTTAAGATTTCTACTTATCTTTCTACTAAAACCCTAACCAATTTTGAGTTTAGAATTTATTACGAAGAGACGAAGATGAACATTTATGTTGGAAATTTGGCTTATAGCCTAAGTGAAGATGAATTAAGAAGTGAATTTGCTAACTACGGAGAAGTAGTAAGCGTTAAAATTATTGTAGATAGAGAAAACAACAACAGAAGCAAAGGTTTTGGATTTGTTGAAATGGCAGAAACTGAAGCTGCTAATAAAGCTATCGAAGAATTAAATGGAAAAGTTGTAGCTGGAAGAAACTTAAGAGTTAACGAAGCTAAACCAAGAAACTTCTAATTTTAACTTAATTTACTAACTCTTTTGAGTTAGTTACATTCTTTAATATAAATATCTACTTTATTATCAATATCAGACAAATTTATATTTTTATATCTAAATTCAAAATAACGCTCAAATTTTAAATTACTATTAAAAGAAACAAATTGAAGTTTTTTTAATGCTCTAACAAATACTAATTGTGATCTATTGTTATATGCAAACTTATAACATATATTATCAGGGTTATAAATATAAGCACCTTTTAAATTATCTTTTTTAAAATAATATTCAGTTGTATGTGTTTTTAAATTATAAATCTCTACATTTACTAAACTATAAAAAGCTATCATCAAAATAAATCCAAATAAACTTAGTGTACCAAAAAAATAAACAATATTTTTTGAACTACCTTTAACAACTACTGCTGTAAAAATAAATAAAAACAATCCAAAAACTGCAGATAACATATGTATATATTCAGCAAAACTATACCAATAAAACTGATAATATAAACTTACTGATACAAATAATATAGTGAAAACAGCTAATAAAATACCTTTCATTACTATACCTTAAAACTTGATTTTATTTACACTTTCTAATAATCCATTTGCTACTTCATTATTATCATTTATAATTTCATTAATATTATCTATCACTTTTTTATTATCATTTGTTTTATTTGCAATTTCAACAATAGATTCACTCGCTTCTAATACTTCATTAGTTTTTTCAGAAATAGTAGTTCCAATTTCTTGAATTGATTGAGATAATATTTGAATAGTAGAATCAATTTCAACTAAACTTTTTTGTGTTTTTTCAGCTAATTTTCTTACCTCATCAGCAACTACAGCAAATCCTCTACCATGTTCTCCTGCACGAGCGGCTTCAATAGCAGCATTTAGTGCTAATAAATTTGTTTGTTCTACAATTTCATTTATAATTTTTATAATATTTTTAATATCTTTTGACTGATTTACTACTTCTTCAGTTTTTTGAGAACTTTCCAACATATCTTCACTTAATTGTCTTACAAAATCTACAATTTCATTCAAACTTTTTATTTGTAAATTTGAAAAATCTATTAAAATATGACTTGCATCTGTTAATTCTGTTGATTTTTCTTTTAATTCTTCTCCATACTTTTTATTTTCTTCAAGCATTTTTTTAATAACTTCTGCTACCATATTTGTAACTTTTTCAACTTTACCATATTCATTTGAAACTCTATTACTAAAATTGTATTTAGTAAATTTATCTAATACATCTAAAATTTCTACTAAATTAATTCCTATATTTTTATTCAAATTAGTAGCCATTTCATTAATAACAAACTTTAATTTTTTCAATACAGGATTTAATGGTTCATTCGTAATTCTTTTTGTTAAATCACCATGTGCAAATAATTCTAATTGATGAATAGTATGAGCTATGAATTCTTCATCTGAATGTTTTAAATCATTTAATTTTTCTATATATTGATTTACTAATTTTAATATCTCTCCTATTTCATCTTTAGAAGTAGTTTTAATTTCTTGAATTTCATCTTTATTTAATTTAATAAAAAACGTTTTCAATAAATTTACAGAATCTAATATAGACTTAGGAATATAAATCACTAATAATAGTACAAATAATCCTACAATTACTAAAAGTATAGTCCCTATTATTATAAAATTTTGAACTTCAGTTTCATTTTCTTTTATAATTTTATTTGTTTTATTTTCTAAATAACTATTTGTATTTAATACAACTTGTTTTACAGAAGCACTAAGATGATCAAAATTATTAATTAATTTTTTAATCTTATTTATATTTAGTAATAATTCTTTTAGATTTGTAATATAATCATTCATTAAAAACTCTATATTTTTTAACACTTTTTCATCTTGCACAGGTTTTAATGTATTATTATAAATTTCAAGATTCTTTTCTAATTTATGAAAAGCATCTTCTATCTTAATAGCTGTTGATTGTTTATTATCCAATAAAAATTTATTTGCATAAACTTCTTCTTTTAAAAATTCTCTAATCCATTTTGCAGTTACAAATAAAGTATCTAAATGTTTTGTTTTATGTTCATCATATAAAATTTGTGTAAGTTCTTTATCTATCACTAACATATGATTATCTAATTTAGCAACTATTTGATCTCTTTTTGATATCAATTTAACAATTAAATCAAATTTATTTTTATATATATTAATAGTATTTTCAAAAACTTTTACATTTTGATTAATCATTTTATCTCCATGCAGTTTATGTACATTTTTAATAGCATCATTATAATCTATATAAAAATTTTTTAATGATTTTTTTGCTAATGATGGATTTTTATCTATATTTATAAGATATTTTTGTGTATCAAGTTCCATATCCATAACACTATTTTCAATATTACTAATTAATATCTGTTTTTGATTAAAATTCTGAATAATATGTAATTTTTTACTCATACCTTTTGTTATAAACATATTATAAATAATTGCAGATAATATAATTACAAACATCAATCCAAAAGAAATAGATAATCTTTGTTTAATAGTAATATTATTTAAAAATTTCATTTTTGACTCCTTAAAAAAAGCAATTCAAATATTCTAATACTGAATTAGATAAAAAGAGACAAAAAATTATTTTTAACTAAATAATTATATATTATATGTTACAAAATTACACTTTTATGACATTTTAATAACCAGATGGAAGATTTAATAATCTAACATCTATAGCAGATAAATTTTTATTATGAGTTAATTCATCATACCATTTTAAAATTTGACCACTTGCAATAAAAAGCCAATCAACTAATTCATCTGTTGGTTTATCTTTTTTTCTAGCAGATTCTAATACATCCTCTACAAGCTGGGCAAAAATATTAATTCTATGTAGTTTCAAAAAAGCAGTAGCAGATTTTAAAGAGTGAAAAATACGAAAAAGCTCATTAACTGATTCTGTATAATCAGTTTCAAGCCTTTCTATAACTAAATCTATTTCATCAATTATATAATCCCATTGACCTAAAAATTCATCAACAATTTCACTATCATTTTCTTCATATAATTGTTCTAAAGCTGTCATTCTTCTATTCTAATTAAAGCAACCTCTTTTTTTACAAAAGGTAAGTTTTTAATCTCCTCTATAGCTTTTTGTATATTACTCTCAACTGCTTCATGTGTAGAAAGCAATACTTTTACAAATTCATTTCCTTGTTTTTGTAAAAAGTTATTAATAGAAATATTATTTTTAGCTAAAATTGATGTAATTTTTTCAAGAACCCCAACTTCATCACTCACAGCAATTCTAAGATAATATTTACTTTTTATTTCATTTTTATCTCTAAGTTTAAAATCACCTTCTTCAAGAGGTTTTTTATACCCAAGCATTGGAGCATTACTTCCTCTAACAATAGAAATAATATCACTAATTACAGCACTTGCAGTAGCATCACCTCCAGCACCTGCTCCATAATAAAGTGTTTCACCTACTTTATCTCCTACTACACTCACTGCATTCATAACACCTTCTACTTTTGAAAGCATTTCAGTTTTTTTAATCATAGTAGGATGAACTCTAAGTTCAATCTCATCATTATCTTTTTTAGCAATACCTAAAAGTTTAATTTCATATCCAAATTCATCAGCAAATTCCATATCAATAGGAGATATGTTTTCAATACCTTCTATTAAAATATCTTCTGGTTTTGCATCTATATTATATGCAATACTAGCTAAAATAAGAAGTTTATGAGCAGCATCAAATCCACCTACATCAAATGTAGGATCAGCTTCAGCATATCCAAGTTCTTGTGCTGTTTTTAATACTTGATTATAATCTCCACCATTTTTAATCTCTGTAAGCATATAATTACAAGTTCCATTAATAATACCTTTTAAAGACTCTATATGATTCGCACTTAACCCTTCTCTAAGTGCTTTAATAATAGGAATACCACCTGCCACACTTGCTTCATATTCAAAAGCTTTTTCACTCATCTCTTGAAGTTCAAATCTATGGTATGCTAAAAGTGCTTTATTTGCTGTTACTACTGCTTTATTATTTTCAATAGCACTTTTTACTACCTCATATGCTTCTTCTACTCCTCCCATAAGTTCTACTACTATATCAATTTCAGGATCTGTTGTAATATCAAGATAATTATTAGTAAGTTTTATATTTACATCTCTTTTTTTATTTAAATTTCTAACAACACCACTTTTTACTATTATCTCTTTTCCACTTCTTGCACGAATTATATCTTTATTGTCTTCTAATATTTTTACTACACTCTCACCTACAGTTCCAACACCAACTATTCCTATTTTTATCATAAAAAATACCTTTTATTTAAAATTTATGTATAATTATAACAAAAAAAGGGTTTAGAATTATGAAAAAACATATCTTAATTTTATCTACAATTGCGTTACTTTTTACAGCTTGTACACAAGAACAACAAAATAAAGTAGGAAGAACTATTCAAAATTGGACAGGTGTTAATGGTGTTTTAGATGTATATAGTGGTGGTAAATTAATGCAAAGATTTTTAAAAATAGATAAATTAACTACTGCATATGGTACAGATGATGGAAAAGTAAGACCATATATATATGGATATGGATATATTGATTTGAACAAAAATTATAAAGTAGATAAAGGTGAAAAAAAAGTATATTTTAGACTGAGCGAATATTCTACCCAATATCTGTTTTATGAGAATCCTATAGATTAAAAAATGGATAAAATAAATCAAGAAAAAAAGATTATTCAATCTATTTTTTTAGTTCCTCTTTTTTCTCTTTCCATTTTTGCTTTTTTACTTTTTTTATCATTATTTTTCTATTTTCATGAATTTAAAAAAATTGAAATTGAAAGTTATCAAAATTTTATTTTAGAAGAAAGAGAAAATGAAACTAAAGATATCTTATTATCAATAGTTCAAGATATAAATCACGATCTTTTAGATTTAAATAAAAATATTAGACTTGAATTAAAAGAAAGAGTAGAAGAAGCTCAAAAGATTATAGATAGGGTTATAAAAGATAATCCTAATAAACCAAAAAAAGAATTAATAGAATTAATAAAACAAATATTAACTGCTATTAGATATAATCATTCAAGAGGTTACTATTTTGCTTATGATAAAAAAACAAGTATTGTATTAATTCATCCATTAAAAAAATTTAAAAATAAAAATATGGCAAATTTTAAAGATATTAAAGGTACATACATAATAAAATGGATTGATCAAATTTTAAAAACAAAAGATGAAGCTTATACAACTATATATTTTGCTAAACCTTCTAATCCTAATAAAGAATATAAAAAAATAATTTATGTAAAATATCTTCCAAAATTAAATTGGGTTATTGGTACAGGAGAATATATAAATGATGCTTTAGATGAATTAAAACAAGAATTATTAAAAGAAATAACTTCAAAAAGATATGGAAAAAATGGTTATTTTTGGATTCATTCCGTTAATTATAAACTTTTAGCACATCCTTATAGAAAAAAAGATATAGGTACAAATGATGAAAATCTTACAGATATAAAAGGTACAAAAATCATTCAAATGTTTGTAAAAGAAGCTATATCTAATCCTAATGGAACTTTTGTTACATATTATTGGAAAAACCCTACAACAAACAAAATAGAAAAGAAAATAAGTTTTGTATATTATCTTCCAAAATTTCAGTGGGTTATTGGTACAGGTTTATATCTACAAGACATAAATTCAATATTAAATAAAAAAACTAAAAAAATAGAAAAAGAATTTAAGAAACTTATTATTATAATAATAGGATTTTTATTAATCATCTCTTTTTTAGTAAGTATTATCTCTTACATACTATCTAAACACACTCAACATATATTTGAAATATATAAAGAAGATCTAGAAAATAAAATCCAAAAAGCTGTAGATGAAAACACAAAAAAAGATATGATTTTACAACAACAATCGAAATTAGCTGCAATGGGAGAAATGATTAGTGCTATAGCCCATCAATGGAGACAACCTTTAAATACTTTATCATTAAATATTCAACTTTTAATAGATGATTTTTTTGATAACAAAGTGGATGAAAAATATATAGAAAAATTTGAAGAAAAACAATTAAAAACTATAAACTTTATGTCTAAAACAATAGATGACTTTAGAAACTTTTTTTCTCATAAAGAAAAAGAAAAATTTCATATAAAAGAAGCTATTAATGAAGTTATAGAATTAATCAATGCTCAATTAAAAAACAACAATATCTCTATTGAAATAATTGGAGAAGACTTTGAAGTATATGGTTATAAAAATGAATTTAAGCAAGTTATTTTAAATCTTATTAATAATTCTAAAGATTCTATCATTGAAAGCAAAATAAATGGTAAAATTACAATAAAATTACAAAAAAATAAAATAATCATTACAGATAATGGTAAAAATATACCTAAAAAGATTCAAAATAGAATATTTGAACCTTACTTTACAACAAAAGGTGCAAAAGGTACAGGAATTGGTCTATATATGTCTAAAATGATTATAGAAAAAATGGGTGCTAAAATTTATTTTAAAGAGCCTAAAGAATTTATTATAGAAGGATTTAAATGAAAAAATTAGTTATATTTTTATTTGTTTTTAAATTATGGGCTATAAATATTTTAATATTAAATTCGTATTCTCCTGATTTAAAATGGACAGAAGTTCAAACACACTCTTTAATAAATATTTTAAGAAAAAATATACCCAATTTACATTTATATGTAGAGTTTATGGATACAAAAAAATTCAAACCTACAAAAAAATATTTTAGTCTATACAAAAACTACTTAGAAAACAAATATAAAAATATCCCTTTTGATATAGTAGCTGTTACTGATGATAATGCCTTAAATTTTATTAGAGAAAATAAAACATTAAATATTTTTAAAAATTCAAAAATATTTTTTGAAGGAATTAATAATTTATCTTTACAAAATAAATTAGATAAATCTACTTATACTGGTGTATTTGAAAAGAAAAATCCACTTTCTAATTTGGCTATAGCTAAAAAAGTAAAATCAAATCTTAAAACTATTTATGTAATCTCTGATGCTTCAACTTCAGGAAATAAAACAATAAAACAATATAAAGATGCTTTTAAAAATATAAAAAATATTAAATTTATATATATTAATGAATCAAATCTAAATGATATTTTAAAAAAATTAAAAAATTATAATAAAGATTCAGTTATGATGCTTCTTACATTTGGTAGTATGAAATATAATGGATATGTTATTCCTGTAAACGATGTACCAAGAATAATTTCAAAAATATATAATGACCCAATAATAGTTCATACAGATATTTATGTAAATTTGAAAAACACAAATATTATTGGTGGTGATGTAACAGATGCTAAACAACAAGCTACCTTAAATGCACAAAAAATTATACAATATGTTAATGGTACACCTATACAAAATATAAAATTTGAAAAAAATAATGCAAATAGAATATATCTAAATGTTAAACATTTAAAAAAATTTGGAATTAATGCATATAATTTAAATATACCAAATAGTATATATATAAATAAATTAAACTCATTTTATGAAATATATAAAACACAAATAATTACAATAATTACAATTTTTATTATTATTTTAATTTTCTTAATTTTACTGGCTAATAAAAATAGAGTCATTAATAAATTAAATAAAAGTTTAGAAGAAAAAATTTCTAAAGCTATAAAAGAAAATCAAAAAAAAGAACAATTATTGTTTCAGCAATCAAAACTAGCAGCTATGGGTGAAATGATAGGTGCTATTGCTCATCAATGGAGACAACCTTTAAATACTTTATCATTAAATATTCAACTTTTAGTAGATGATTTTTTTGATAAAAAAGTTGATGAAGAATATATATTGTCTTTTGAGAAAAAAAATTTAAATATTGTAAATTTTATGTCTAAAACAATAGATGATTTTAGAAATTTCTTTAAAAAAGATAAAGAAAAACAAGAATTTGAACTTTTAGAAGCTGTAATAGATGTATTAAAACTTATAGATAAACAACTAAAAAATCATAATATTTCTATAGAAATACATGGTGATGATAGTAAAATTATAGGTTATAAAAATGAATTTAAACAAGTTATTTTAAATATTATAAATAATGCTAGAGAAGCTATTGTAAAAAACAACACAAAAAACGGTACAATTTCAATCAATATTAAAAATAATATAATAACTATCACTGATAATGGTGGTGGAATTCCTAAAGAGATTCAAAATAGAATATTTGAACCTTACTTTACAACAAAAGGTGCAAAAGGTACAGGAATTGGTCTATATATGTCTAAAATTATTATAGAAGAACATATGAATGGTAAACTATATTTTATAAATGAGAATGATAAAACAACTTTTATTATAGATTTTAAAGGAGAAAAATGAATATTACAGAACTTTTTATCAAACTACTCAAATTTAAATCAATTACACCTAATGATGATGGTGCTATGGATTTTATAAAAAAATATTTATCAAATTTTGAAATAATAGAGATAAATAAAGAAGATGTAAAAAATTTA
>Ga0256843_1002259_pt1 | contig 14247 bp, 12 predicted proteins | sample AlvinellametaG_FD_191572 | JGI IMG/M metagenome (GOLD analysis project Ga0256843, IMG submission 191572) | Pompeii worm associated microbial communities from hydrothermal vent at the East Pacific Rise, Pacific Ocean - Alvinella | ecosystem: Host-associated > Annelida > Integument > Unclassified ... | reverse complement strand
CCTCATCCACATAATATTCCGCAGAAACCTCGAGCTTAATATTCATACCGTTTTCATTTACGGCTTTTTGTAGTTTTTTATATTTTTCTAAAATAATATCGGTAGAGTTATTATAGCTATCTTCCATGACATGAGGAGTTATTATTAACTTTTCATACCCCAATTCTAAGAATTTTTCGATTATTTCAAGACTCTCACTCATCTCTTTACTTCCGTCATCAATACCAGGAAGTAAATGAGAGTGAATATCCACTTTCAATTTTAAAGGTTCTATTTTTTTAAAAAATATCATTCTTCCACATATCCTCCGTATCCGTATCCATATCCGTAATAATTTCCGTGTTTTTTACTGATATCATTTATTACAATTGAAAGACGTTTAAAGCCTTTTTGTTTTAAATCATTAAGTGTTTTTACAAAATCTTTTTTTGAATACTCAGCTCTAAAAAGATAAATATTTGCATCCGACTTTTCCAACAAATGCATAGCATCCACTACAAGTCCGACAGGCGGCGTATCGAAGATTACGATATCATATTTTCCTCTCAATTCTTCTATTACCTCATCCATTTTTCTACTTTGAATAAGTTCTCCAGGGTTTGGCGGAATAGGTCCGGAAGTTATAATATCTAAATTAGAATATTTAGTTTTTTTAATTACTTCATCAATATTTTTTTCATTTGCAAGAACATTACTAATCCCAAAACTATTATCCACATTACAAATTTTATGTAAAGTCGGTTTTCTCATATCAAGATTAACTAAAATAGTTTTTTTACCTATTAATGAAAAAGCTCCGGCTAAATTCGAAGCAACAGTTGTTTTTCCTTCTCCACTTATAGTTGATGTAACTACAATCACTTGAAGTTTTTCAGGGGATATGAACTTCAAATTAGTTCTAATTGCTCTAAAAGCTTCTGCGACCGCGGATTTAGGAGCATTTAGAGCTTTTAGAACCGTATCTTTTTTCTTAAAATGAGGAATAGTACCTACAATCGGTACATTAGTTAATTTTTCAACATCTTCTTTTGATTTTATTTTAGTACTTAAAAATTCTTTTACTAATGCTACTACAATTCCTAAAATAAGTCCTAAGATAAATCCTATTACAAGAATTAAAACTTTTTTAGGTTTATAAGGTTTTTGTGGAACAAGTGCCGGATCAATTACTCTATTATTACTTACAATACTCGCTTTTGCTATTGCTGTAGCAGCTCTTTTTTCAAGAAGATATGAATAAATTTTTTCATTTACTTGGTATGTTCTAAGCAAGTCGGCAAGTTTTCTTTCGTTTTGAGGCAGATTTTCAAGCATTTTTGTATATTCTTTTTTTATTTTAAGAAGAGTTTGCATTTGATTTTGAATAGATACTCTTATAGAGTTAATTCTATTTTTAATCATCTCAACAAGACTTCTTATTTGATCATTTACTTTTATTACATCCGGATGTTTAGGAGTATATTCTATTAAAAGAGTCTCTTTTTTCAAAATCAACTGTTGAAGCTGAGTAATCAAATCACTTAAAATCGGATCATCAACAAGTCCTGAAGAAATTAATTTTATATCATTATTTCCCTGAATCTGTTTTTCAATAAAGTCAATAGTGTTTTCTTTTAATATAAGTTCATTAATTTTCGTATCCAAGTCATTAAGTTTTTGAATAATTCCTTGAGCTTCTATCGTTAAATCAACGACTTTGTTTTTCTTTTTAAAATTCTCAAGAGCAAGTTCGGATTCTGCAAGTTTTTTTGAAATGATTTTCAATTGATTATCAATAAATTTTAAAGTTTGATTTGCTTGAGCTGTTTTTAATTTTACACTTTGTTGAATATAAATATTAATAAGCTCATTTACAAAATTTGCCGCTCTTTGCGGAATATTGTCACTAAAAGTAATATTTAAAATATCAGCATTTTTTGATACGGGAGAAGCCGACAATTTTTTTTGTAAATTTTTTGCAGTTTCAATCTTATCAAGCCATACAAATTTATAAGTAGCACTATCGTCAAGAGGTTTTAACTTTATAACTTTTAATTCAAAATATGGAGTTTTTATCCATTCATTAAATTTATATTCATTATTAAAATCAATATTCAATTTATCATTTTTTACTTTCAAAACAAACGTTATATCATTTAAAGGTACAATTTTAAATACTAAATTTTTACCTTTTTTTATTTCGACTTTAAACGGAGAATTTTTATAATATATTTCGGTTGTTTTCAGATTTTTCGTTATATAATATCTTTTAGTAAAATTCACTTTATCAAGAGTTTTTGCTATCATAGAACGTGATGTAATAATATATTGCTCCGTTTCTAAAGATGCAGAATTATCCATACCTAATGCCTGAGATATTAAATCCTGCGCATTCAATTGTTTAGGTGCCGGAGTAACTTCTATGGTAGCGTTTGTTTTGTATTGAGGTGTAGCAAAATAGACAAAAATCGCACTAAACAAAACTCCCAAAAACAAAAATAAAAAAATTAAAAGTTTATTATTTCTAAGAATAGAAAAAAGTTCCCTTAAATCTATCTCTTCAGTATTTTGAATTTCTCTACTCATTATTCACCTTATTGACTTAAAATTTTCACATTAACAAATGTAGATAATATTGAATTCACAAAACTAACAATAGGACTAACTCCTTGAATTTGAACGTCAAGCGGTTTCATATTCATAGGTTGTACATATACGATATCATTCGGTTTTAATACAAGATTTTTGTAATTTAACGAAGAAATTTTAGTCAAATCAATTTGACGAATTTGAGGATTATTAAGCCCCCCGCTTATAATCAAAATATTATTTCTCCTCGCCATATCGTTAAAACCGCCTCTTTGAGAAATCGCTTCTATCAAAGTAGTATAATTCCCGCTGATTTGCACAACTCCCGGCTGTTTTACTTCTCCTAAAACATATACTTTTTTAGTTAAAACTTCAAGTTTTATATAAGGATGTTTAAGGTATTCGGAATATAATTTTTCGAGCTTTTTCGTAGCTTGCTCTTCTGTTAAACCTGCAACTTTTACATTTCCTACAAGAGGTAAATTAATAGTACCGTCAGGAAAAACATTAATTCCACTCAAATCGGTTTTATTATCGGTACTAAGTTCCGGATGATTAAAGACTGTAATACTTAATCTATCGCCAGGCAAAATTTTATATTCATAAATATATTTTGTAGTCGATTTTTTTATTGGTTTTTGAGGTTGCTTGGTGGTTTTATTGACATCTTGAAAGAGAAGATATTCTTTTTTTGCACTACAACCTAAAAATAAAATAGCCCCAATTACAAATAAAAAATATTTTTTCATATACCCCCACCTTTCTCATCTAAACAAAAATTAATAAAATTATAATATAATTATAATGAAAAAGGATGAAAAAGAGGGTGTATGATAGTAATAGGGAATAAATATTGTTTTTTAGAAAACGAAAAACAAACAATCGAAAAAAAAGAAAGATTAAAAAAACAGATTTTTTACAGTGAAGAAGAGGTTTTAGAGACAATAAAACAAAATCCTGATGAAACAATAATTTTAAATACTCCTTATCAATTTACTCAAAAAATATTATCTCAAATAGATCATCCCAATGTCATAACTATTGAAGATTATTTAGAAAAAGAATTTCAAAAATACTACGTACCTTTCAAAAGTGAAAAATACTTTCCTGTTATGAAACCATATACAAAATTTCAATATTTACAAAAAAGAGTCATAGATTTTTTAACAGGAGGAACTCTTTTTATTTTGGCATTTCCTATTATGGCATATTCGGCATTTAGAATAAAAAAAGAATCCCCTGACGGACCTATATTTTTTACTCAATACAGAATAGGAAAAGACGGCAAGCCATTTAAATGTTACAAGTTCCGCTCAATGAGAACGGATGTTGAGTTTTTTAATCATTACACACAAGATAACGACCCGAGAATCTTTCCTTGGGGTGCATTTATGAGAAAAACGCGTATCGACGAATTACCTCAACTAATCAACGTATTCAAAGGCGAAATGCATATGATAGGACCAAGGGCCGAATGGGACGAACTCGTAAAAGAATACGAAAAAACGTTCCCGTTTTATCACGAAAGACATAAAGTCGCTCCCGGAATTACTGGATGGGCTCAGGTGAATTATCCTTACGGAAGAAATATCGAAGATACAAGACAAAAACTAATGTATGATTTTTACTATATAAAACATTGGAACTTTGGTCTTGAAATAAAAACTATTATTAAAACTATTTTGGTAATGCTTGGCAAAAAGGGTCTATAAAACTTCTTTTATAGCTTTTAAATATTTTTCGATTACTATTTTTTCATCAAATTCTTTTATAATTTTTTCTCTTCCTTTTTGTCCCATTATTTTTCTTTCAGCTTCGCTTAAGTTTATCATCTTTTCCATTTTTTCAGCTAAATCTCTATAATCTCTTGGCTTACACAAAAAACCATTTGTTCCATCATCAACAACATCACGACATCCTACATTATCAGTAGTTATAATTGGTTTTTCCATCGCAGCAGCTTCAAGTAATACTCTCGGAGTGCCTTCTCTATAATAGCTAGGTAAAACTATACAATCCACTTCTTTTAAAATTTTCTCAATATCGTCTGTTACCCCTAAATATTTAATAATATTTCTTTTTTCATACTTTTGAATCTCATCTTTACTAATTACACTAGGATTATCTACATTTAAAGCTCCTAACATCAAAAATTCTATATTTGAATATTTATTTTTCAAAATTTCAGCAGCTTTAATATACTCAAACACCCCTTTTTCTTTTATCATTCTAGCTACAAATAAAAATTTAAATTTATTATCTTTCTTTTTTTTATTAATTGGTTTGAATTTATTTATATCTACCCCACTACCAGGTAAAATATCACATTTTTCTTTATCAACTAGTTTTTCTTTTATAAATAATTGGTAGTCTTCTCTGTTTTGAAAAAATATTTTATTAGCTTTTTTTTGAGAAATTTTATATAAAAACTTAGCTATTTTTGTAGTAAATTTTTCATTTACAAATAAAGTCCCAAGCCCTGCTATATTATTAATAGTTTTAATATTTAATCGACTACAAGCCAACGTACCATAAATATTCGGTTTAATGGTAAAATTTAAAACTATATCTGGTTTTATTTTTTTATACAGTTTATAAAATTCTATTATAGTTTTAATATCTTGAACAGGATTAGTCCCTTTATTATTCATATATATATCATAATACTCAAATTCTTCTTTTAATCTTTCACTATATTCATCATAAGGAGAAACTAAAACAACTTTATACCCCTTCTTTTTTAAATTTCTTGCTAAATTTAATCTAAAATTATATAAAGACCAAGAAGTATTTGAACTAATTACAATTTTTTTCATTCATCATTTCCTTATAAAGATTTTCTATTAGTTCACAATATTTAATATTAGAAAAATTTTCTTTACTAAATTTAATTAACTTTTTACAACAGTTATACGAATTAATACTTTGTATAAAATTAATAACCTTTTTTAATTCTGATATTTCAAAAAAATCATCTACAAAAATAATACATTCTTTTTCTTTTTTAAATAATCTTTTAATACCTTCTAAATTTGAGGAAATAATAGGCTTACCACTCATAGATGCTTCTAAAATAGACAAAGGCATATCTTCGGTATAAGAAGAAATACAATAAATATCTATTTGTTTATAAAAATCTTTCATATTTTTTACATAACCTAAAAATTTAACTTTATCTTGTATATCAAGCTCTTCTGCATATTTAATAAGATTACTTTTATGTTCTCCTTCCCCTGCAATTTTTAATTCTACATTAATATTACTGTCTATTAAATACTTAATTAAAAATAAAGCCCCTTCAATATTTTTTAATTTAATTAATCTCGATGCCATACCAATTACAATTTTATTTCTTTGTGAATTTGTTATTGTTTCACATTCTCTCTCATCATTAACAAAATCAACAGAATTTATCAATAAAATCATTTTTTCTTTAGGAAATCTTTCTCTTTTCAATCTAACCTTATAACTTTCTTCAGAAACAACTATAAATTTATCCACTAAAAAGATTGTAGCTTTTTCAATAAATAATTTCCATTTATTCAACCAATTCGACAACCCATGATAATGATTTATAATTTTAGTATTTGGTATTATAATTTTTAACATTCTTGCTAAAATATTAGCATTATACATATGAGAATGAATAATATGAGGATCAAATTTCTTAATATCCAGAATAAATTGCAAAAATTTTTTAATATCCTTAATCGAATTAATATCATATATTTTTACTTTAACATTTTTTTGTTTAATTAATGAGAATAATTTAACGTTTGATCTTAAAACAAACAACGTAACTTCATATTTGTCAGTATTAATACAATTCAATATATTCACTTGTTGTTTTTCTGCTCCACCTAATGACAATGTTGGAATAATATATGCTATCTTAGTTTTCAATTTTTATTGCCTTTCTTTTTCCACTTTTTTTTATTTCAATTGAGTCAACTCTTTTAATTTCTAATGAATAATCATTACCAACATAAGACCTTAATTTTTTAATAAAAGAAGAAAAATTTTTATTTTCAATATTTTTATTCGAAACATAAAGTAATGTAATTTTATTTTTTTTATTACTAAAAATTAATTGTGACTCTATTACCTCTTGTGGAAGTTCTTTTAAAAATAAAGACACTCTTGTAATATATCTACCATTTTTTGCCTGAAATATTTCTTCATCTCTTCCTAAAATTTCTTTTACTATTAACCCTCCATTTCCACACTCACAATATTGCTCCTTATCTATAACACAATAATCTCCTATATCATATCTTATTAATGGCATATAATAACTTGTAAAGCTTGTTATTATCATTTTACCTTCTTTACCTGGCTCCACATCTTTTAAATTATTTTGATCTATAACTTCTAAAAAACCTGTAGTATTGGCAACATGTAATTTCCCCTTTTTACATGTATAAATAAAAACCGATTGATCGTTAGAACCATAATAATCAAACACTTTACATTTAAAAGTATCTTCTATAAACTTTTTTTGATAATCATGTAGTTTTTCAGCAGTAGTTATTATGTTTTTAACGCTTAGATTTAATTTTTGTTCATTAATTAATTTCGCAAATAAATATATCACTGAAGGATAAGCTTCCAAAGTAGTTATATTATATTTTTTTATAATATTTACATAATTTTTTATATTTTGAGAAGTCAAATGAAAAATAGAAAAATATATATGGTTATTTAAAATATCTCTTTTAAAAAATTTTTTGTCATCAAATAAATCATGCCCTATAAACCTTGCATAATTTTTAGATATATCAATATTACATTCACTAAAAGCCTTTAATAATAATTTATATTTTAATTGTAAGTCTTTTTTTCTAACTCTAATAGTTAAAGGGGTACCAGTTGTCCCACTTGTATGCAAGACTACAACGTTTTTAAAACTTTCATCTGAAAAAAATTTATCATTATTTTCTCTTAATATATTTTTTGTAATAAATGGTAACTTTTTAATATCTTTTAAACTTTTTAATAAAAAATACCTATCTTTATTTTGTTTATAATACTCCGTATGATTTTGAGCATACAAAATTAAATTGTTAATATTTTTTAATATTTCTTTATCAGATTGTGAAAATCTTAATTGTTCTGCTTCCTTGGTTAACTTTTTTAAATTTTTCACAAGAGGAATATAACCAAATTTTTTATTTAAAATATAAATATTATAAAACGTCATAATAATATTTTGTAAATACAATGGAAGTTTTTTAAATATTTTTTTATACATTAAATAACCTTTTTTATTTTTTTAATAAATGAAACAATATCATTTATTAAAATATTACCACTACCTCTTTTTATTTGCATAATGAAAAACCATTTATTTAATACTACATCAAAATTCTCATGACATGCAGCCATCCTCATAACCTTTTTAATATTTGAATTAAACGAATTGAATTTATTCCCTTTCGAAATCAATTTATATCCAACTTCAAATGCCAACTTTTCAACAAGTTCATTATTTCCCCCACCAGGCCAAACTAAATACTCTATTCTTTTATCTAAATATTTTTCTAAAAATTCTTTTGTACCTTTTAATTCTTTTAAAAGTCTCTGTTTTGTTTCTTCTTCTGTTTCATATCTTCCAATAAGATTATTATATTTTTTTTCTTTTAATTCTAACACTTGTTTAAGAATTTCATCTTTTGTATGATTTTTATCATATAAATCAATAACATCTTCTACAAAATTTTTATCAGGAATAAATGCTTTTAAATTTGCCAAAGACTTTTCATGTTCAAAAATAGGCATACCATATGGAATAACATCAAAAAGATTTTTACTTAACCAATAAGGTTTTTCTTCAATATGCTCATTCCAATATAACCATGGTTCTATTTGAGTACCATTATATATGTCAATTATTCTATCACTTGTGGGATACCATGTATGAGTAAAACCATGTGCTTGAATATCCACAAGTCCAGATTTTTCCATTTCTTTTAATTCTTCAATAGAAAGGTACCCCCACCAATCTAAAATATTATTTTCTGTAGTTTCCTTTAAAAACGGCCTTTTTTCCTTTGTCATTTGAATAAATTCAGGGGTAACTACTATACTAAACTTTAACCCATATTTTTTCATTATTGGAAATACTACACTCCAATTATCCAAAAATCCATCATCAAAATGTATCATTACGGTTTTTTTAGGTAATTGTGTTTTTCCAATTAAATGGTCATATAGTTCATCCCAATTACAAGTATAATATCCTTTTTTATATAAATATTCCATCTGTGCTTTAAAGATTTCAATCTTACATGATAAAAAACTCCAAGGTCTTTCTTTTTCATGATTTGCAATAGAATGATAATATAAGATAGGTATTGAATTATATTTCATTATTTTTCCTTTTTTATATTGTTAATGTAATGTTTACTTCCTTTATAAGAAATAATTTTTGCGGGTATTCCTCCAACTACAGCATTATCAGGAACATCATTTATTACTACTGAATTAGCACCAATAACGACATTATTACCTATCTTTATTTTGCCTAATATTTTTGCACCTGGTCCAATGTATACGTTATTTCCGATTATTGGCACCCCTTTTTTTCTTCCTCTATTTAATTGCCCAATTGTTACACAATGTGATATATTACAATAATTTCCTATTACAGCATTAGAATTTATAACTATACCTCCAAAATGACCTATATAAAATCCTTTTCCAATATTAGTATCAGGATAAATTTCTATACCAAATTTAATCATTTTCCTTCTTAAAATAAATTTAAATAATTTAAATTTATAAACTTGTGCCAATCTTAACCATACAAGGTAATTAAAACCAGGGACTTTAAAATACGTAATCAAAAAATTTAAAAAATCTTCTTTCCCTTTATATCTAAATAAATCTTCTTTTATTAATGATATAAATTTTTTCATTTTCTAATCCTTATAAATAAATTATTATATTTTTTCATTATATATCTTAAATCGTATCTCTGATAAATTGTTTTTTTAATAACTTTTTCATCAAGTTCATTATTAATACATTCTGGTATTAAATTTATCAAGCGTTCAAAATTATTATGTTCTACAAACCAACCATTTTTACCTTCTATTATAATTTCTTCTATTCCTCCTGGACACTTAAAAGCCAAAACTGGTGTTCCACAAGCCATAGATTCAAGTACTACATTAGGAAATCCTTCAAATTGTGAAGTTAAAACCATTAAATCAGCTAATTTCATATATTTATAAGGATTTTTTTGAAACCCTAATAAATAAACCTTGTTTTCTAATTTCAAATCTTTAATTAATTGCATTAGATTACTTTCTTGACTACCTTCTCCGATAATAAATAATTTTATATCTTCATTTTTAATTCTGCTAAAATGTATTATCAATTTATCAAACTGTTTAATTGGCTCTAAACTTCCAACAGCCAATACTTTTTTTGGTGCATTTAAAAAACTTTTACTTATAAATGATTTCTCATATTCATAATTTGATAGATTTTCAATTTTGTTAAATTCTAAAGGATTGTTAATTACAATTAATTTATTTTTTTTTATAGAAAAATTACTTATTAAATCTTTTTTCATATATTCTGATTGACAAATTACTTTATCAAACTTGTTATATAACAACTTATATAATAAATTGAAAAGAAATGGGAACTTCTCTTTTTTATTCATAATACTTGGTATACTCGCTTCTCTTGCAACAAACTTAATTTTTTTATTTAAAAACGGTTTTAATAACATCAAAGTTAAATTTAAATGCCCTAATGTAGAAAAAACTATATCTGGTTTTTCTTTATTAATTATTTTCACTAATGGAAACAAAGATTTTTTTACACTATTTTGATTTACGGATAAAACTCTTATATCTTTTTCTAAACTATTTAAATAGTGTCCTTTTTTTTGCAAAAGTAAAATTGTTACATTAAATTTTTCTCTATCTAAATTATTTGCAATTATCGACATAACTTTTTCAGCACCACCCCTGTTTAAATTCGGTATTACCAACATTATATTAATTTTCTTCATTTTCCACCTTCTTACTCTCTTCAGATAATTTTTCAATATAAATAAAAATAAAAAACAACATAAAAATTATTATTTTATAACTATAAGAAACAAGTGCAGTATCCATAAATAAAAAAACAATTAAAGAAAACAATAATATATTTCTTATTTTTTTATATCTTTTACTTTTTATACTAAAAAGTTTTACAAACATCATTAAATAAATACAATAATATAATATAAAACCAATAATTCCTGTTCCAACCAATATTTCTATATAATTATTATGAGAATAATGATGAGAACTATCCATAACTATAAAAGTATTTAACCCATAACCATGAAAAGGGTGATTTGATAAATATTCAATTCCTTCTTTTATAAACCTTAATCTTTCAGCAGTACTCCCAAAATTTTCGTATCCGTTCAAAGCACTATCAAATTCAGAAAATCTTGCAAGCAATCGATTAAATTTTTCTACAATAATGTCTATATTGTCTTTAAATAAAAAAAATATACTTATACTGCTTATTATAAAAATAGATAAAAATTTTTTAAAATTATTTTTTATCTCATCAATAAAATATAACAAAGTTAATAAACCTCCAAAAATCACTCCCTTTTTTGATACAGTTAAAAAAATTACATATAAAGAAAGCGGTATACTTAACAATGCAATTTTTTTCCAAATTTTACTGATTCTCTCTTCATTTAATAAAATAAAAGCAGAAACTAAAGTTATAATCATAACAATTGCAACATCATTTGAACGAGCTAATGTACCAGTAAATCTTAAATTATTAGTAAAAGGAGTAGTGTAATTAATTATTCCTAATGCAATAAAAAAATTAAAATAAGCAGCTACTATAACACCATATAATAAATAAAATTCATTATTAAAATTTTTGAATATATTATACATTACAAATAATGTTAAAAATAAAAACAATATTCTAATTAACAACGGAAAAGTAAAATTAATATCTACACTCCAAAACAAACTAAAACCTGACCATAAAACAAAGAAAAAATAACATATAAGAAAAGAATTTAAATATATTTTATATTTTTTTGTAAGTAACATATATAATATATACATACTTAATAACATATACAAAAATAAATTAGCAATATATATGTTAATTTTTAAAGGAAATAATATCTGTGTGCTTACTACAAAAAAAACTAAAATAGAAAAAACAAAACTCCAGTTAATTTTTATCTTCAATTTCATGAACCTTACTTATAATATCTTCTAAAATAAAGTTTTCAGCTATAAATTTGCCTTCTATCCACTTTAAACTTTCATCCCAATAACCAGGACAATCTCTATACCCATTTTGATTAAAACCATAACTTATTTCCACAATTAATGGATTCCCTTTATCAAAAACAAAATCAAAAGAAGTACATTGAGATTTAAGTTTTTTATTCACTTCAAAAGCTATCTTAACACACTCTTCAGGAATATCTTTTTTATCATAAATAATTAATCCGCTACCAGAGGCTCTAAAATCATTTTCTCTTATCAGCCTTTTTATAGCAAATGCTCTTTTCCCTATTACAATTATTCTAATATCATAAGTATTATTTGGAATAAATTCTTGAGCATATAGATAATTTTTTTCTATTGGTAATTTTAATAAAGTTTTGTTTGGAATAAACAGTCTACCTATCCCTTTTAATAAAATTTTAATTTCTTGATTTTTTCTATATTGCCAAATATATTCTTTTAATTTTTCAAATCTATTTAGTTTCATACCTTTATTAAATATTTTTTTTATATATTTTTTAGCTTCATCATAATTTTTTATTAAAACTACATTTGAAGAACCTGCACCACTTCTTAATTTAAATACTTTAGGATAAGTAGTGTTTTTAGCCCACTCAATCGCTTCTTCTTTATCATAAAAAACATAACTTTTCACATACGGAGCATCAATTGCTTCTAATAAATATTTTTGCCCTATTTTATCATCAAAATGCCAAACAGTATAACTATTAGGAAACACTACTTTATTTCCTATGTCCAAAGAAAATAATAATTGTTTTGCAAATAATTTAGCTTTATAATCATTATGATAAAAGTGCCACAAAAAAGCATCACAATCTTTTATTTCATTAACTATATTTGAATTGTATGCATTTACAATTTTATAATTAATTTTATTTTTTTTACAATAATTTATCCACTCTTTTGAAAAAGACCATTCTTCATGATGAATCGCTATTTTCATTTTTAACCTTTTAAATTTTTTATTATTTTTTCTTTAAAGTGTATATGCCATATATCAATAAACTTATTCTGTAAAATATTTAAACCACTTTTATGATGTATATTCCTTATATAATCAATTATATTATTAACTTCATTTGCAGTAAAACTGTTTATATTTTTTACATTTAATTTTCTAATTAAAACTCTTGTTTCATTATCAACTGGAGCAATATTAATCGTCGGTTTACCTATTAAAATATAATCAAATATTTTAGTCGTAATAATGCCTTTTATATTATCATCAATGGATTTTTCATTATTATGAATTATTGATAATAAAATATCACTCTGAAACATGGCAATTATTGATTCTTCCTTTGATACACTACCATGATTAATAATTAAATTTTCAATATCATATTTTTTAAAATTTTGAATTGCAATACTTCCTTGATTACCAAAATAATGTACTCTTATATTATTTTGTTCTTCTTTTTTCATATATGAAAGAGCTTTTGCTATACTTGATAAATCTCTACCTTCATATAAGGTACCTGTATATACTAAATTGATATAATTTTTATCTATTCCTATGTCATAATCAAATGATTTTTCTCTAATATTTTCTAATTCTTTTATATATTCTTCATCTGGCAAATTATACAAAACCTCTATAGAACTATTTTTAGTATTTTCTAATAATTTTGTCTTACAACCCTCTGATACTGTTGTAACTAATTTAGCATTATCCATAAATTTTTTCTCTAAATATTTAGATAAGAGTTTTTGAAAAATATTTTTATTACCATGAGGTTGTGCATACCACAAATCTCTAAAATCCAATATATAAGGAATTTTATATTTCTTATTTATTTTATATGGAACATGAAACATCATAAACGGAGACCCAGAAGCTAAAATTAAATCAATTTTTTCCTTTTTTAAAATTGTTTCAATTTGCTTTTCTACTTGCTTATTCCAACCAATACTGTTATCTACTCCGAAAAAAAACAATATTTTGCTTAAAATTTTTAAAAGATATGTTGAAAAATTTTTATTCACTTCATAAATATAATAAAATTCTTTAAATTTATGAGGAACTCTAATCACCTTAATATTATATTTACATAAAAAGCTATCCCTTGAATTATCATAAAATTTTGGTTTTATATTTTTATCATCTATTGTTATAACAATAACATTCCAACCTTCTTTTGCAAAACTCCTGACAAATTTAGACACTCTTTCCGTCGCAATTACTTTTAAAGGATGAAAAGCTGTAGCTAAAATCACTATTGTTTTATTCACCAAACAACTCCTTACATATCATCTCACTTGCTTTACCGTTACCATATAAATCAATCTCAAAATCATCATTAAACTTAAAGTTTTTATAAATATCCAATATCTTATTTTTATCCGCTCCGGCCAATACGTTAAATCCGTTTTCTATCAA
>Ga0256843_1002258_pt1 | contig 14251 bp, 13 predicted proteins | sample AlvinellametaG_FD_191572 | JGI IMG/M metagenome (GOLD analysis project Ga0256843, IMG submission 191572) | Pompeii worm associated microbial communities from hydrothermal vent at the East Pacific Rise, Pacific Ocean - Alvinella | ecosystem: Host-associated > Annelida > Integument > Unclassified ... | reverse complement strand
AGCACGAATAACTTTTATATGAGGTGTCTTAAGAGCTGTGTAGAGTGCTTCATCTGCTTCAAAATGAAGTTGTGCTAGCGTTGCCCCTACCTCTTGACAAACTTTATCTATGGTTTGTGCATCTTCATTGACAAAGAGAGCAATTTTTTCTATAAAAGGGGGAAGTACTTTGATAATGCTCTTTGCTTGAGAAGGTGAAACATAGCGAGGAGACTTTTCATAAAAAACAAATCCAAGTGCATCAGCACCTGCATCAATAGTAATCATAGCATCTTCTATGGAGGTAATACCACAAATCTTTGTTCGCATTAAATCTGTAAACTCTCTATGGCTGCTTTACGGTCAGCATGTTTAAAGACATAACTCCCAGCAACGACAACATCCACACCAACTTCTTTGAGTGCATGAATATTTTTATCACTCACTCCTCCATCTACCTCTATAAGACACTCTGGATTGATGCGGTTTCTCATCTCATTAAGGCGAGCCGCTTTTGGTAAAACTGAGTCTATAAAACTTTGTCCACCAAAACCAGGGTTGACACTCATAAGGAGTACCATATCTAAATCTTTGAGTAAAAACTCAACAGATTCTGGTGGTGTATGAGGGTTGAGAACTATGGCTGGTTTTATCCCTAAGCTTCGTATCTTTTGAATAAGGCGGTGAGGATGTTTCTCCTCTTCTATATGAAAAGAGATATACTCAGGATTAAGAGGTGCGAAGAGTTCTACAAAGAAAGTATTATTCTCTACCATAAGGTGAATGTCTAAAGGTTTTGTAGCACATTTAGCGATAGCTGAGACCACAACAGGCCCAATAGTAAGGTTTGGTACAAAGTGACCATCCATTACATCTACATGGACTAAATCGCATCCACTATTACATATCTCCTCTACATCACGTTGAAGATTTCCAAAGTCAGCAGAGAGTACACTTGGTGCTACTTGAATCATAAATTTCCTTTAGTTGTTTTAAGAGTGAAAGTATAAAGTAAAGTAGCTTTTATCTTGTTAAGAAAAATGTAAATTTATCATCACTAAAGGATAAATCAACTTGTACACCTTTCTTATCTTGAACGATTTCTAAAAGACTCTCTATACTAGGATAGGTTCTAGGCAGTGTAATATCTACACTTATATCATGATCTGCAAGAAGAGTTTTTACCTTTCCTCCAACAATATTAACGAGCTCTGCTAAAGTATCAAGAATCATCTCTACATCATCCGTCTCTTCTCCAATAAGAAGCTCACAAGATTTTTTTGCAATGCCGAGTGGAAATATAAGAATAACCATTCCATCCATATCCCCATAAAAACCGATAGAACTTGCGATTTTACCTTGAGTCTCTTTTATATTAATCATATCAACTTTTGCTGACTCTTTCATTGCTTTGGAGTTTGTCATCATCTCAATAGTAGCAACTGTTGCATCGATGAAATTTGGGAGTTCAGTAACTGTGATTTTATTGAGTGCTCTTTTATTTTTAATATTTGCAGCACTACTTGCACCTAACTCTTTTAAAAGCTCTTTATCTTGAAGAATATCATCCATCTGATTAAAAAACATAATTCCAGAATCTTCAAGGTTCTCTTTAAAAGTAGTAGGTGTCTTATCAAAACTCATTCCTACAAAACATATAGTTGCATTATATTCTGCAGCAGAAGTTGAGAGTTTTGAGAAGAAGTTGAGGGCATGAACATTCATGCTAATAACTTTATAAGCGTCAAAGATAAAGAGTCTAAAGCCTACATTTAAAGAGTTATTATGGTACTCAATATTAAAAGTATTTCCTATTTCTGCATCAAGAAAAGAGGAGACAGTATAGATAATCGCATTGCCTGTAACACGAGTTGCAACTTTTTGACCCATTTGTCCAAGGTATGTATCGGTGATGATGATATCATATGCATTTTCACTACTTGCTTTTTCTTTAAACTCTTTCTCCGTCTGTGCGATGATAGGGTTATGCCCATTATCGTGTAACTCTATTGCCATTGCAGCACGTTGTGATTTATCATCACTATAGAGGAGTACATTTTTATTTTTATTTTTATAACTATTAGAAAAAAGCATTGCTATCTCTTGTGTTCTAAAAAGAGAAAACATTAAATCATCTTTATAAAAATTAGTGATTGCATCATATTTTTTATCATCGTAATCACAAAATCCAACTACTGTATGGTTTGCTGTACGTACTTTATGAAACATCTTTACAAATGCATCTAGACCATTACGGTTAAAAAAGATGACTTTTTTTAAAGATACTAAAATCATATCCGCATTTTGAGCGACAGTAGCTTCAATATCTTCTAAACTTAAAACAGCTACACCAGCAGCACCATCTAAAAAGCCTTGAGGTGTAAAAATTCCAATTCCATTTTTGAGTAAAGCTCTCATGATATTTCCATTAAAGTAGAGAAGTCACTATAAATCTCTTGTACATAGTCTATTTGAAAATCTATAAAATCGTTGAGTTGGGCTTCTATATATTTTGGTTGGGAGAGAGTATAAAAAAGAAGCATATGCATCCATTTACCTAAAGTATCAATCTCGTTATCTTCTGATGGTTTTACTCCAGAAGAAGCTTGTATAATTTCAACAATTTTTTGAGGCATATCCCATTTTTGAGCGATACTCTGGCAGATATCAAATAAGTCTACATTACACAATCTTTTTAAAATAGTATTCAAATCTATTTGATGAACAGAACGTAAAAGATCAACATCATCCTTTTTCTCAGAGAAAAGAGCTTCACTAACAATGATACTAGCAGGGAGTAGAGATATAGAGCTGAGTATATCTTTATCTTCAATCTTTAAAAAATCAAGAATTTTTTTCCAATTCATAGATAAATCTGCTTGAAGATTATAAAAAATAACACGATTGAGTCGAAAAAGAACCCACTTCGATGGAGAAAGAAGAGTCATCATATAGTTATAGACAGCTTGTTGTGAACCATCTACACCAAGTATGCCAAAAATTTGAGAGACTTCACTCACTTCGTTTCTAAAACCATATATAGGTTTGTTAACGAGAACCTTTAAATAAGAGTTAAGTGCCTTATCCTCTTTTGCTACATTAGCAGCTTTAACAAGCTCTCCTTGTTTTAAATAAAGGATAGTCTCTCTAAGAGCTTCTGGTGCTGGTGGAATTTTATCGATATAGCTATCTATTTTTTCTTTTGTTATCAAATTATGTACTTTTATATTTAAATGTGGTATATTCTAACTACAAAAGTATAAAAGTTATATAAAAGTAGCTAAGTATTGAGAAATAGCTTTGGCTTAAGTTGAAGTTTTGCTTTCATTTGATACAATTCGCAACTTTAAATATCATTCAAGGATACCAATATGGCAAGAAAATGTGCTATTAGTGGCAAAGGCCCTATGAGTGGGAACAATGTTTCTCATGCAAAAAACAGAACAAAACGTCGTTTTTTATTAAACTTAAGAACAGTACGTATCACTTTAGAAGATGGTACAACGAAAAAAATCAAGATCTCTGCTAGAGAACTTCGTACACTTAAGAAAAATTCGTAAGAAGTAGGAAAATATTATGAATCTTTTTCAAAGGATTCGTAAGTTCCTTAATTGGGAGATTGCTCCCAAACCTGACCCCGAACTTCTTCCTGAAGTTTACTCACATCTAAAACCTTTTCGTTTACCACTCATTCTAACTGTTGCAGTAATGCTTGTAGGTACAATAGGTTATGTACTTATTGATGATTTTCCAATTCTTATCGCTGTATATCAAACTGCTATTACCTTTACTACTGTTGGGTTTGGTGAAATGTATCCAATGTCAGATTTAGGAAGAATCTTTACAATAAACCTAATTATTGCTGGTTTTGCGGTATTTTCAAGTGCAATAGGTATTCTAGTTTCAGAGTTAAATAAAGGGCAGATAGTAACTGTTTTAAAGGAGAGAAGAATGTTATATAAAATAGCGAGACTTAAAAAACATTATGTTGTATGTTATCATAATGATTATACTATTGAAGTGACATCTCAGCTTAGAAAAAATCATATTCCATTTATAGTCATTGATCCAAGACCAGAAATACATGAATGGGCAGTTGAGTACAAGTACCCATATTTTCTTCAAGCTGAGCCACATGCAGAACTTGCAATGCTTAAAGCACATCTCTCCTCAGCAAAAGGTCTTATAGCACTTTCAGACTCTATTGCAGATAATATCGCACTTATTGCATCTGTAAGACTTTTTGAGAAGGAACACTTTTTACCTCGTCCTTACTATATTATCTCTTCTGCTGAAAATATGAGTGATGTGGAAAAACTGAAGAAACTAGGTGCAGATACAGTCGTAAGTCCAACAAAACTTACAGCACAAAGAGTAAGTGCAATGGCAGCACGACCAGATATGGAAAATATGCTTGAAGAGTTTCTCTATAAGAGTGATAATCCTCTTGATATGCAAGAGATTGAAGTACCAAAGTTTAGTTGGGCAGTACTGAAAAAACTTAAAGAGACGCATATTCGTCAAATGACCAATGTATCTGTTGTTGGTATCACAAAAAAAGATGGAAAATTTGTCAGTATGCCTAAGGGAGATGTACTTGTAACAAGTGAGTGTAGACTGCTTGTAATTGGGACACAAAAAGGTATAGCTGCAACAAAAGAGCTTGTAAGACAAAGAATCAAACCAAAGGAGCTAAAGTTTGTATAAGTTATCAAAATTAGAGAGTGGTGTTTGTACTGCTCAAGGTTTTTATGCTGATGGTATAAGTGCCGGACTTAAACCAAACAATGCAAAAGATATGGCATTCATTTACTCCCAAAATGAGTGTGAAATTGCCTCTGTTTTTACTACAAATAAAATGACTGCAGCTCCTATTAGACATTTTCGTAGAAAAGGTGAGTTTAGAACAAACTTTGTACTTATAAATGCTAAAAATGCAAATGCAATGACTGGTGATGCCGGCATAAAAGATATAGATGAAATTTTAGCAACGCTACCTAGTCAAGTAAAAAATCCTGTCATGAGTTCAACAGGTGTTATTGGGGTACGAGTTCCTAAAGAAAAACTTATCACTGGTGCAAAACTTTTTGACTTGACTAAAAGAGAACCACACTCAGCTGCCCAAGCAATTATGACAACAGATAGTTTCTCTAAAGAGATAGCTTTTAGAGTAGAACTTGAAGATGGAAGTAGTTTTAACATAGGGGCGATGGCAAAAGGTGCGGGTATGATAAACCCAGCTATGGCTACTATGCTCTGTTTTATTACAACGGATGCAGATGTCTCTAAAGCTGAAATGCAAGAGATACTTGATGACGTAACAGTAACTACATTTAATGCTGCAAGTGTAGATGGTGACACCTCTACAAATGACACTGTTATGCTTTTAAGCAATGGTCTCTCAAAAGCTTATAATAGAGAAGCATTTAAAGAAGCTCTTCATAAAATCATGCTCTTTTTAGCTCGTGAGATGGTACGAGATGGAGAGGGTGCCACAAAGATAGTCACCTATAAGGTAACCGGTGCTAAAGATGATAGAGAAGCAGAAGTAGTTGCAAAAGCACTCTCAAACTCTCTTTTAGTAAAGACAGCACTTTATGGTGAAGATCCTAACTGGGGAAGAATAGCATCAACAGTAGGTGCTAGTGGAGTAGAAGCTGATGAAGCGACTCTTAGTATCTCTTTTAATGAGCTATGTGTGTATGATAGAGGAACACTCTACTTTGATGCAAAGATGGAGCAGAAAGCTTCTGAGGTTATGAAACTTGATGCATTTACTATCTCTTGTGATTTAGGTTTGGGTGAAGGTACTTTTACTGCTTATGGCTGTGACTTGGGTTATGAGTATGTGAAGATTAATGCAGATTATAGAACATAATCTGCAAATTTTTTAATTATTGGTATTCATTCTTAAAAGATACATAGCGTTTAGCTGATGCATAAAGCTCTTCAACCTCTGCGTCAGTTAACTCTCTTACAACTTTAGCAGGACTTCCCATAATAAGTGAACGTGGTGGGAACTTTTTGTTTTTTGTTACTAAACTTCCAGCACCAACAATAGACTCTTTACCTATAACTGCATTGTCAAGTATGGTAGCGCTCATTCCTATAAGGCAAGCATCTTCGATGATACAACCATGGAGCATAACCCTATGACCAATGGTAACATCACTTCCGATGATAGTAGGGCTTCCATCGCTTCTATCTTCCTTTTTATGATGTGTGATATGAACCATACTTAAATCTTGTATGCTTGTTCTATCTCCGATAGTAATGTAATGAACATCTCCACGTATCACCGTACCAAACCAGATTGAGCAATCTTCACCTATAGTTACATCGCCTATGACATCTGCTGAGGGTGCAACCCATGTATTTTTTCCTAGTTTTGGGGTAAAGTTTTTAAAATCATATATCATTTGTTACTCCTTACAATCAGTAAATATTGAGGCAATTAAATTTGCTGTATGACTAGCGGATTCTTTTTTACTCGCTTTTGTTATACGGTTAACATAATCTTCCATATGTTTGTGGTTATTGATAGATTTATGATTCTCATTTTTTACTTTTATGTATGTTCCATCACTCTGTAGTTGATGAGAGAGTGTATTATCACAGCATTGTAGTTGTAGAATCTGAAGAATTTTCTCCTTTGCAACATCATCTTTTATGGCAGTTAGAAGCTCGATTCTTCGCACAAGGTTTCTTGGCATCCAGTCTGCACTTGAGATATAAACCTGTGCAGCATCATTTTTAAAGTAAAAAGTTCTTGGATGCTCTAGATACTTTCCTAATATAGAGATAACACGGATATTCTCACTTACTCCCTGTATCCCTGGACGTAGACAGCAGATACCGCGAACAATAAGCTCTATCTTTACACCTGCTTGACTCGCTTTATAAAGTGCACGAATAACATCTTCATCTACCAAAGAGTTTATTTTCGCAATAATTTGACCATTCGTTCCCTGTCTTGTTTCGTTATGAATAAGTGAAAGTATTTTAGGTTTTATTTGTGATGGAGCCATATAGAGTTCGTTAAGCTTCCCTTTTTTACTAAAACCAGTTAAAAAGTGAAAAAATCTTGTAAGATCATTGGTTATCACGTCTTTACTTGTCATATAGGACATATCAGTATATATCTTGGCAGTTGAAGGATTGTAATTACCTGTTCCAAGGTGTGCATACTGTTTGAGTTTCCCATTTTTACGGCGAGTTACAAGAGTAGCTTTTGCGTGAACTTTAAAACCTTTGATACCGTAGATAACATGTGCTCCAGATTTTTCAAGTGCTTTTGCCCAGATAAGGTTGTTCTCTTCATCAAATCTTGCTTTGAGTTCAACCATTACAGTAACTTGTTTACCACTCTCACTTGCATCTATTAAAGCTTTTACGATAGGAGAGTTAGTTCCTGAACGGTAGAGTGTCATTTTGATAGAAACAACATCAGGGTCTTTACTAGCTGTTTGAATAAACTTTACAACAGGCTCAAAGCTTTCATAAGGGTGGTACATTAAAACATCTTGCTTCTCTAAGGTTGTAAAAATATTTTCTGTTGTATCCAAAGGAGGAAGATTTTTTGGTTTAAATGGGGCTGCTAAAAGGTGAGCAAAGTCACGATTTCCTACTATTTGCCATAAACTAGAGAGGTTTAAGAAAGTATGAAACTTATAGATATCATCTTTAAAAACATTGGTATGGCGATTAAAAAAGTTAATAATTTCATCATCTGCATTTGAACCAACTTCAAGTCTAACCATCTCCCCTTTACGACGAAGTTTTAAACCCTCTTCAAGTATCTCCATAAAGTCGTCAGCTTCCTCTTCCTCTATGGCAATATCTGCATTTCTTGTGACTCTAAATGATGCATATTTAAGAAGTGTAAAACCTGGAAAAAGATCTTCAACATGTTGTGCTACCACACTCTCTATAGGTATGTAAACACCATTTCCTAGTTCTACAAATCTATTTAAAACTCGAGGTACACGGATAAGTCCAAATCTTTCAATAGATTCGTCATCACTATCTTGAAGTTTTACAATAAGTCCAAAACTAAGGTTGTTTAGGTGTGGAAAAGGGTGTGTTGCATCAATAGCAATAGGAATAATAACAGGATAAATATTTTCATTGAAATATTGGTTGAGTTTATGTTTCTCTTGTGTATTGACATCATTATAACTCTTTACAAAGATACCTTCACTCTCAAGTTTTTTCAAAATAGAACTACGACAATGCTCTACAACCTGCTGCTCTTGATGCAGATAGAGGCGTATCTCTTTGAGTTGTTGTAAGGGTGTGAGTTTATCAGCACCAGACACAATAATACCGGCATTAAAGAGTTTTTTTAAACCTGCAACACGAATCATATAGAATTCATCTAAATTTGTTCCGTAGATTGCAAGAAACTTTAATCTCTCAAGTAGTGGAAGAGACTCATCTTGTGCCTGCTTAAGAACTCTAGTATTGAACTGTAACCATGAGAGCTCACGGTTGTTATAAAGATTTGGATTTTTGAGATTTAACATTGATATATACCCTACAAGTAGTTTTATTAAACGTTTTTACAAACTTAAATTTATGAACTCTATTATATAGTAGAATGTTTAACATAAAAACAATAGTTTCATTATTTTATAATACCACTTCCCTTATAGTTAGCAGAGTGGTAGATAGTAACTCCATTTTTACGGGCATAGTACTGCATCAAAAGTTTTTGAAGTGTTGACTCTATAGATGGTGCAAACCATGCATTGTTACTAGAAGCAATAAGATACTTGACATCTCCCTTATAAATTTCACTACAGGTTGCTTCGTAGCAGATAGCATTTCTAAACTTAATACCTTTAATGACAAAGTCAGTTGGTTGATCAGCTGTTACAAAATCACTTGCTCCACTAAAAAAGGTCTCATTAATAATCTTTTGTGCAAATTTAGGGAGAGGAATATACTCTCCAAAAGGAACAAGAACTAATTTTTTTGCTATTTGATAATTCCCATTTTGAAAAAGGTAAGTAACATTGTAACTTTTCGAATTTTCACGTAGAAGTGCTCCTACAATGATAGCTATATGGTGTGAAGCTTTAAGAAGTTCTTTTATGATTTTTGGGTTATTGTTAAGGTAAAGAGGGAAAACAGATTCGGGAAGTACAACAACATCATACTGTTCAGCTATTGCAGTTTGAATCTCTTTATAAATAGTGTTGATAGTGGGAGAGAGAGCCTCTCTTGTCCATTTGTACTCCTGTTTGATATCTGTTTGGATGAGTTTTATTTTAAGGGGTGCGTCCTCTTGGGGTGGATAAGTAAAGTTGAGAGCAAAAATTAACAATAATAAGGGGGTGTATTTATACTTTTTAGGTGTAACTGAAACAAGAGAGAGTGATGCTAAAACAACTGCTAATTGGTACTTATAAACCCCAATATAACTATCTACAAAGATAAGTTCTATCTGCAACCAGTTCCAATCAAAAGGCTCTACAAAACTTAATCCAAAGAGTAAAATTGCTCGGATATAGGGCTTGTTGGTAAAGTAGAGAGGAAGAAAAAAGAGAAGATAAATCAAACCAAAACCAATGGTTACAATAGGTGTCATATATCCAACACCTTGGTATTCAAAACTATATCCTATCCAGTAAAACCAGAAGAGTCCTATAAAAAAACCGGCAACTAAAATACTTTTTTTTGGAATATACAAAAAAAGAGCGAGTGCCAAGAGTCCAAAAAGGGTGTTGAGCAGTCTATTTGTTAGGTTGAACTCCTCAAAGTATATAAATGCAGAAAAAAGAAAAGCGGTTAAGAGTCCAAGTAAAATTGTTTGTAGAGTTCTATTCATAGTGAAATTGTACACTTTTTATCAGATTATTAGTATAACTTTTGTATAATCGCCACAATTTTATAAAACAAAGGATGTTTGAAGATGGATATTATCGCTCAACTGTTACCATTTATATTTTTAATCGCAATTATGTATTTTGTGATTATTCGCCCACAACAAAATGAATTAAAAGCTAAAAAAGCTATGATAGAATCACTGAAAAAAGGTGATAAAGTAGTTACTAATGGTGGATTTATTGTTACAATTCATAAAGTTGAAGAGGGATTTTTTAGTGTAAAAATGAATGATGACACTATTGTAAAAATAACTAAAGACTCTATTTCGAAGAAGTATGAGAGTGAAGCTTAATTACCGCATAGTCATATTCGCTTTAGCAATAGTTTTTGGTGTTTTCTTTTCTATTCCCTCTCTTCTTCAAACTGAGGGAGGTAAAAAGATAACTTTAGGTCTTGACCTTCAGGGTGGTCTTCATATGCTTCTTGGTGTTAAAACTGATGAGGCAACAAAATCTCGCATCAAGTCTATTGCTGCAAGTATCAAGCACTTTGCTGAGCGTAATGATATACTCATTGATGGTTTAACTTTTGATGATTCTAGTGTAAAATTTGAGGTTTTAGATAGTGATGAAATTTCAAAATTTGATGCATATTTAAAAGAGATTGATGGTGCAAACATTACTGTAAATGCTGAGGTTATTACATTAACACTTACAGAAAAAGAGATAGAAAAGACAAAAAAAGAGGCAGTGGATCAGGCGATAGAGACTATACGAAATAGACTTGATCAGTTTGGTTTAAGTGAGCCAGTTGTTGCTCGTCAAGGTGATGAGAAAATTCTTGTGCAACTTGCAGGAATTAAAACACAAGAGGAAGAACAACGTGCTCGTGAACTTATCTCTCGTGCTGCAAAGTTAGAACTTATGGCAGTAGATGAAGATAGAAATGCGCGTGTTTATAATATGAGCGATGCTGATGCTGCTGAGTATGGTGATGTTATACTAAGTGATGCAAAGAATCCAGCTATTAAATATCTTGTCAATGAGATTCCTATCTTAGATGGTGGTATGCTTACTGACGCTTCTATGGGTTTTGATCAAAATAATCGTCCACTCATTAACTTTAAACTTAATGCTGAGGGTGCAGAAATTTTTGGTGACTTTACTGGTCGCAGTGTTGGTAAACGTCTTGCTGTTGTTTTAGATGGTAAAGTTTACTCTGCTCCAAATATTAATGAACGTATTGGTGGAGGAAGTGGTCAGATCTCTGGAAGTTATACAGTTATGGAAGCAAAAGATTTAGCTATTGCTCTTCGTTCAGGTGCACTTTTGGCTCCAATTTTTTTAATGGAAAAGCGTTCAGTAGGACCGAGTCTTGGTGCTGATAGTATTAAAGCAAGTATGATAGCACTTATTGGTGGATTTGTTTTAGTTATTATCTTTATGATGATTTATTACCGTTTAGCTGGTGTTATAGCAAATATTGCATTGATTGCAAATCTTTTTATACTTTTAGCTGTTATGAGTCTCTTTGGTGCGACCCTGACACTTCCAGGTATGGCGGGTATTGTTCTAACTGTTGGTATGGCTGTTGATGCAAATGTTATCATTAGTGAGAGGATACGTGAACTTATCTATGAGGGTAAGTCGATGCATAAAGCGATAGAAGAAGGATATGCAAATGCTATGCGTGCTATTCTTGATGCAAATATTACGACACTTATCGCTTCTGTTGTTCTTTACGCTTATGGAACGGGTGCTATTAAAGGATTCGCTATCACTATGAGTATTGGTATTTTAGCCTCTATGTTAACAGCTATCTTAGGTACACATGGTATTTACCAGATGTTAGAAGAGAAGATAGTTAAGAGTAAAAACAACAAACTTTGGTTTGGAATTAAAGGATAATTATGGAATTTTTTAAATATACAAGAACCTTTAATTTTATGGGTAAATCAAAAATAGCAATGATACTCTCTGTTATTGTTGTTTTAGCGTCTTATGCAATTTTAATGACAAAAGGTCTCAACTATGGTGTAGATTTTGCTGGTGGTACAGTTATACAAGTGAAGTACGATACAACTGCACCTATTAAGAAGATGAGAGAAGCACTGAAAGGAAAAGAACTCTTTGCAGGTGCTTCTATTAGTGAGTTTGGGTCACCTGATGAGGTTGTTATACGTATGAAAACAACGACAGGTAATGTGACAACAGATATAGGTGATGAGACTAGAGAAGCTCTTAAGGGAACTGGAAACTATGAGATTCGACGTGTAGATATTGTTGGACCTACTGTTGGAGCAGAACTTAAAGAGAAGGGAATAATGTCACTGCTTCTCGCTGTTCTTGGTATATTAGTCTATGTTGCTTTTCGATTTGAGTGGCGTTTCGCAGTTGCATCAATAGTTGCACTTGTTCATGATGTGAGTATAGCTCTTGGTGCTGTGGCACTCTTTCAGATAGATGTAAATCTTGATGTTTTAGCAGGACTTCTTACTATCCTTGGTTACTCACTCAATGATACTATCATTGTATTTGACCGTATACGTGAGGGTGTAACTAACAATAGAAATATGAACTTGGAAGATACAATCAATGAGTCTGTTACACGAACTTTAGCTCGTACAACATTGACATCATTAACAACTTTCTTTGTGGTATTTACACTCTTTATGTTTGGTGGTGAGATTATTCACCCATTTGCATTTACACTTCTTGTGGGTGTAGTTGTTGGTACATACTCATCTATCTTTGTTGCCTCACCAATTCTTTTATGGTTTGGCTTTGATGTGAAAAACTACCATAACAAACTTGCAGAGAAATCAAAACGTGAGATGGAAAAACAGAGAATGCGCGATCAGTTTGATCAGGGTGTAGTTTAAAAATTAAGGAGCATTTTTATGGATTGGGGTAAAGTTACATACGTATTTTTTTCACTAATGAGTTTAACATCGATAGCAGGATTTCTTTATGAAAACACTGCTGTTTCTTTGTTTATAGCAGCAAGTGTAAACTTAATGAGTACTATTTTGAAAATTGGAGTAAGAAATCTTCTCTCAGCAGAACTTCTTGCTTCTTCTCTTGTAGCAGACTTACACCTTATTCCTGCTTTTATATTTTTAGTGATAGTTGGTGATGACTCTTGGGCTATAGCACTTGCAATTGGTGCTTTAATCGCAAATGTTTTCTCAATGGGACTTGTTTATATAGAGAGTTCAAAACAGAAAGAAGAGTATTAATTTATTAGAGTTCTTAGGATTTCTCCTAAGAGTTCGTATAAATAAATATTTAAATAGGATTTTAGAAATTGGAATACATCTCATCAGATATTGAAAAAAAGTGGCAAGAGTATTGGAAAGTAAACGAGAGTTTTGAGCCGAGTGAAGATTTTACACAAGAGAAGAAGTACATCTTAAGTATGTTCCCATTTCCAAGTGGACGTCTACATATGGGTCATGTGCGTAACTACTCCATCTCTGATGCAATAGCGCGTTACCATAGACAGCAGGGGAAAAATGTCCTCCACCCAATAGGCTTTGACAGTTTTGGAATGCCGGCTGAAAATGCGGCTATTAAAAATGGAAGTCACCCAAAGGGTTGGACTTACGATAACATCGACTATATGAAAAATGAGTTTTACTCTTTAGGTTTCTCTTTTTCTCGTAAACGAGAGATGGCTACAAGTGATGAACTTTATACAAAGTTTGAACAGGCATTTATCATCGATATGTATGAGAAAGGTTTATTGTATCGTGAAAAAGGTATGCTCAACTGGTGTCCACATGATCAGACAGTTCTTGCAAATGAGCAGGTAGTTGATGGATGTTGCTGGAGATGTGATACACCTATAGTGAAAAAAGATATGAATCAGTACTACTTTAAAATCACACAGTACTCTGATGAACTTTTAGATGATTTGAAAAAACTTGAAGATGGTTGGCCGAAGCAAGTACTTACGATGCAAGAAAACTGGATAGGAAAGTCAAATGGTCTAGCTTTTGATCTGTTCTTTGATGATGCAAGTAAGAGTAAACTCAATGATGCATTTGAGAGTTTTGATGTCTTTACTACTCGTCCTGATACTATCTATGGTGTGAGTTATACAGCTTTAGCACCTGAGCATAAAATTGTTACTTATATGATTGAAAACAACTTACTTGATGAGGAAGTTGTTGCTGAAATAACAAAGATGAAAAATACTTCTTCTATTGATAGACAAAAAGAGAAAGCGGGACTTCCTTTAGGTCTGAGTGTTATTCACCCACTTACAGGTAAAACAGTTCCAGTTTGGATAGCAAACTTTGTGTTGATGGATTATGGTTCAGGTGCTGTTATGGCAGTTCCTGCACATGATGATAGAGATTATGATTTTGCTAAAAAGTATGATTTGCCTATAAATCCTGTGATAAAACCTAAAGAGGGTGAACATGACTTTACAAAAT
>Ga0256843_1002257_pt1 | contig 14253 bp, 14 predicted proteins | sample AlvinellametaG_FD_191572 | JGI IMG/M metagenome (GOLD analysis project Ga0256843, IMG submission 191572) | Pompeii worm associated microbial communities from hydrothermal vent at the East Pacific Rise, Pacific Ocean - Alvinella | ecosystem: Host-associated > Annelida > Integument > Unclassified ... | reverse complement strand
GGCCAGCCCGAGTAGCAGACTACCGATTATGTCGCTCAGCCAGTGCACACCCAGATAGAGTCGTGACAGCGCCACTGCGAAGACCAGTAGCGTCACCAGGCTGTAGGGGATCCAGCGCCACTCCCGGTAGAGGGTGCGCGCAATCATCACCGCGAAGAAGCCGTAGAGGGTCAGGCTGCGCAGCACATGGGCGCTGGGGAAGGCCCAAGGGCTGAGCCCCTCGATGCGCGGCTCGGGGCGCGGTACACGCAGGCCATATTTCAGCAGCATCGGCATCAGCAATCCGAAGCCTAGCGCCGCCCCCCAGTAGCCGAGTGCCCGCCAGTTGCCCTGCAATGCCAGTAGCGCAGCCACCGCCAGGGCAAAACCCAGTATCAGCGGCAGGTCGCCGAGGCGGGTGAGGTAGACCATCAGGCTGTCGGCCCAGGGGGTGCGCAGGCTCTGCAGGGCGCTGTGGATGGCGAGGTCAGGCCCGTCGAATAGGCCGCCGCTAGTGATCAGCCCGGAGAGCAGCAGAAACAGCAGTGTGCTCAGCAACAGCAGGCTGGCCAGTATCGCCAGCCCCCGTGACTCAGGGTGATCCGGATCGCCCAGAGCGGCGGCGATCTCAGCGAAACCGCGATGGGCACGTCCCCACTGCAGGAGTGCCTGAACGATACGGCTGGTGTGGGGTTGCAGCAGGCGGAAGATTCCCCGCGAGACGATGAGAACGATCCACAGCGCGGCGGCGAAGATCAGCAGCCAGGCCACCAGGCGGAAGGCGACCTCTGAGGCCAGCTCCAGCGAGGCGCCGAACACGATGCCCGGCAGCAGATAGGCAGGGGCCCAGACCAGTGCCGAGAGCAGATTGGCGATGAGGAAGCGCCAGGGGGGCATCTTCAGCATCCCCGCCACCAGTGGGATTACTGCCCGCACTGGGCCGAAAAAGCGCCCGAAGGCGACGCTCTTGCCGCCATATCGCTCGAAAAAATGCACCCCCTGCTGCAGCGACCGGGGGTGGCGGCGGAAGGGCCAGAGCTGGTAGAGGTGCGTCTGGTAGCGGTGCCCCAGCCAGAAGCTCAGGCTATCCCCGGCTACTGCGCCGGCCACTGCCCAGCCGAACACCGGCCAGAAGGTCAGCGCACCGTTGGCGATCAGCGCGCCGAAGCCGAACATCAATACCACCCCCGGCACTAGCAGACCGAGAATCGCCACCGATTCGGCAAACGCCACCAGGAACACCAGCCAGCCGGCCCAGAGGCTGTGCTGGGCGACCCAATCGATAACCAGCTGGAGATACTCACCCATGGCGAGGGATTATAGCCAGAGCCTGTGTAGGGTGCGGTGAGGAACGAAGCGCATCGATCGAGGGGCTGGATTGCCGAACGCAACCGATGCGGTTCACAGGCTCACCACACCCACGGCGGTCAGGCGATCTCGGTGAAAGCCTCTGCGGCGGCCTCGATGGTGTTTTGGATATCCTCGTCGGAGTGGGCGGCGGAGACAAAGCCTGCTTCATAAGAGGAGGGGGCGAGGTAGATGCCGCGCTTCAGCATGGCGTGGTAGAAGGCCTTGAAGCGCTCCTGATCGCAGGCGGTGGCGCCAGCGAAGTCGCTGACCTTGTCGGCATCGGTGAAGAACAGACCGAACATGCCGCCGACATGGTTCTCCGCCAGCGGGATACCGGCAAAATGGGCCTGAGCCATGATGCCGTTGACCAGGGTCTCGACCTTGGCGGAGAGGGCGTCGAAGAAGCCGGGCTCGGCGATCAGCTCCAGAGTTTTCAGCCCGGCGGTCATGGCCACCGGGTTGCCGGAGAGGGTGCCGGCCTGGTAAACCGGACCGAGGGGGGCAATCTGCTCCATGATCTCACGCTTGCCGCCGAAGGCGCCCACCGGCATGCCGCCGCCGATTACCTTGCCTAGTGTGGTCAGGTCGGGGCTGATGCCGTAGAGGCCTTGCACGCCACCCAGTGCCACGCGAAAGCCAGTCATTACCTCGTCGAAGATCAGCACAGTGCCGTGCTGGTCGCAGAGTTCGCGCAGGGTCTCGAGGAAGCCAGGCTGCGGCGGGATGCAGTTCATGTTGCCGGCCACCGGCTCGACGATGATGCAGGCGATCTCGTCGCCGATTAGCTCGAAGGTCTCTTTGACCTGTTCGCTGTCATTGTAGCTGAGGGTCAGCGTGTGCTCGGCTAAGGCCGCGGGCACGCCGGGTGAGCTGGGCTCGCCCAGGGTCAGCATGCCGGAACCGGCCTTCACCAGCAGCGAGTCGGAGTGACCGTGGTAGCAGCCCTCGAATTTGATGATCTTGTCGCGGCCGGTGTAACCGCGGGCGAGGCGGATTGCCGACATGGTCGCCTCGGTGCCGGAGCTGACCATGCGCACCATGTCCATGCTCGGCACTAGCTCGCAGACCTTGTCGGCCATGCGGGTCTCCAGCTCGGTGGGGGCGCCGAAGCTCAGTCCCTTGCTGATGATGGCGGCGACGGCCTCGATCACCTCGTGGTGGGCGTGGCCGAGGATCATCGGCCCCCAGGAGCCCACATAGTCGATGTAGCGTTTGCCCTCCGGGTCGAAGATATAGGGGCCGGCGGCGCAGTCGATAAATACCGGGTCACCCCCCACGCCACGAAACGCCCGCACCGGCGAGTTGACGCCGCCGGGGATGTGTTGCTGGGCCTGGGCAAAGAGGTCGTGGGAGCTGCTCATGTGGGTGAATCCTCCGCTTGGAATAGGGATTGAAAGGCCTGGCAGGCGGTTTTGATGTCGGGCTGGCCGAAGATGGCGTGGATCACTGCCAGCATGTCGGCGCCTGCATCTATTAATGGCCGGCCATTCTCCGGCGTAATGCCGCCGATGGCAACCAGCGGCAGGTCGATCTCGTGGCGTGCCTGGCGCAGCAGCAGTGGCTCGGCCTGCACCGCTCCGGGTTTTGTCTGTGAGGGGAAGAAGCGGCCGAAGGCGACATAATCGGCCCCGGCTGCGCTGGCCTGTTGCGCCAGCTGTAGCTGGTTGTAGCAGGAGACGCCGATGATGGCGCACTCACCGAGTTGGGCGCGGGCCTGCTCGATGTCGGCATCGTTACGGCCCAGATGTACGCCGTCGGCGTCGCTGGCCAGGGCCAGCGCCACATCATCATTGATTAGTAACAGGGCGTTGTGTCGGTGGCAGCAGCCGGCTAGGGTCTGTGCCTCGGCCAGGCGGCGCACCGGATCATCGCCCTTGTCGCGATATTGGATCACCCGGGCGCCGCCCTGCAGGGCCTGTTCGACCTGTTGTGGCAGTGGCAGTTCGCCCCCCAGCTTGGGATCGGTGATGGCATAAAGACCGCGCAATCGATCGTCCCTAGTCATGCTTGAAACCTCTTTCCAGTCGATAGAGCCGGTTGGGCAGGGATTGGCAGCGGCCGCTACGGAAGCCCTGGGCCAAGCTTTGCCAGGTGAACGTGAGAGCAGCGTTGACCGCATCTTCCAGCGACTTCCCCTGCGCCAGCCCGGCGGCGACAGCGGCGGCCAGGGTACAGCCGGAGCCGTGATATTCGCCGGGCAGCCGCTGCCAATTGGAGCGCTGGCGGCGACCGTCGGCGAGGTAGAGAGTGTTGATCACCTGCTCATCGGCCTCGTGGGTGCCGGTGATCAGCACTCCCTGGCTGCCTTGCTGCAACAGCTGCGTTGCACACTGCTCCAGTGTCTGCGGGCCGTCGGCGAGACGTCGCGCCTCCGGGCTGTTGGGGGTGATCAGGGTGGTCAGCGGCAGCAGCCGCTGGCGGATCGTTTCCAGCAGCAGCTGTCCCGCGAGCGGAGTGCCACCGCCGGCGGCCAGTACCGGGTCGAGCACCAGCGGGATCTGTGGGTGGGATTCGAGCAGCCCGGCCAGCGCCTCGGTGATCTCGACGCTGCCGATCAGGCCGATCTTGATCGCCCTAACCCGGCAGTCCGCCAGTACCGCCTCGACCTGGGCGAGCACCTGTTGGGCGGGCAGCGGGGCTAGCGCCTGCACGTTGCAGCTGTCCTGAAAGGTGATGCAGGTGATCGCGCTGGTGCAGTGGCAGCCGTTGGCAGCGACCGCTTCGATGTCGGCCTGGATGCCGGCACCTCCGCCGGGGTCGTGGCCGCCAATCGCTAGTATCACTGGGATTTTGGGAGGGAGAGTGTGCATCGGCGGATTGTATACTGGAATCTTCGCCGAGTGGCCGTTTGGCTGGTCAGCGGGGTACTGCCTGCTACACTGCCTAATTACTAAAACCGTTTTATCAGGCAGGGGGCTTACCTGTCCTGTTGAAGTTCTAGCGGAGTTGGCCTGGGCAGAAGTCTGGCTTTGGGCCACTGAGAGGGAGGGAATTCTATGAGTCCACAACATAGAGAGCTGGCTAATGTCGCGCGTGACTACTGCGAGATGGTCGAGACCGTGGAGTATATCGATGAGCAGTGGATTGAGCTGGTGGCGGCGCTGTTGCCTCGGCTGCATGCCGCGGTCTCGGCGCTGGGGACTGTCGGTCTGGTGAGTAAACGCCATACTCGGGTCGACCTGGATGCCCGTTTTGAGTTCTACAGCAAGTTGCGCAGTCTGTTGGGTGAAAAAGACAGCTATTGGCTGGAGTTCGATGTGGCCGAAGATGGCCAGTCGAAGAGCGGCAGTTTGGCGGATGACCTGACCGATATCTACTGCGAGCTCAAGGAGGGGCTCAACCTGATGGAGGGCGAACCGTCACAGGCTCTGGAGGGGCTGCGCGTCGGTTACCATCTCCACTGGGGGCGGCATCTGATCGATGCGCAACGCCATCTGTACGAGCTGCGCTCAAGCTATCAGATCGACCTCTGAGTTGGCTCTGAGCGGGAGTGCCGGATAGGACTCTAACGCGCCATAACCCGCCGGCTTGCTGGGTTTTGGATGATTTGCCGAGCGATCCTTGCTAGACTCCCCGACCTTTATCGAATTTTTTAGGAGATCCGGCATGAGTATGAATACCCTGACAGAGAGTGACCTGACTCTGACCGCGATTGCCCAGGAGAAGATGGGCGAGCTGTTTCAGCAGGTTGAGGACAATATCGAAGGCGTCCGGGTATTTGCCACCCCAGGCGGCTGCAGCGGTGTCAGTTTCGGTATGACCTTCAGCGATGCCATCAACGACAACGACGGCGTGCTGGCATGCGAAGGCTTCAAGGTCATCGTGGACGACGGTACCATGCAGTATCTGCGCGGCGTGGAGATCGACTTCGTTGATCGTGGTGACGGCAATCAGAGCTTCGTCTTCAATAACATGCAGCCGGTGGGCGGCAGTGGTTGTGGCTCCTGCGGCTCTTCTCAAGGTGGTGGGTGCGGCTGATTGGGTTAGCACTCGGTTGTCGGAAAAGCCTGCATGGCATTTGCCCTGCAGGTTTTTTTATGCCTAAAGAAAAGTTGGGGTGACGGATTGCATGGGCTGAAGTCGCCCCCTATGCTTGCCGAGCGTTGAATCAGGAGCGAATGGCAATGAGTGGCAAGTTGATCGATCTGGTGGTGATAGGCGGCGGCATTAGTGGTCTGGGGATGGCTCATTTTGCCCGCAACCGGGGCTTGCAGGCGCTGGTGCTGGAGGCCTCGAGGCAGCCGGGTGGCTGTCTGCGCAGCCACTGTTTTGAGCGGCCCGAAGGTGCAGTGTGGGCAGAGTTGGGCGCGCATACTTGCTACAACAGCTACGGCAATCTGCTGCAGATGCTGGAGCAGTCAGGACAGTTGCAGAGTCTGCAGGCGAAGCAGAAACAACCCTATCGGCTCTGGGTTGGCAACGCCATCAAGTCGATCGCCTCGCAGTTCAACTGGTTGGAGCTTTCTGCTGTGCCGCTACGGCTCCTGTTGTCGAAGAAGGCGGGGCGCAGTGTGCGGGACTATTTTGGCGGCATCATCGGGCGGCATAACTACCAGCGTTTTCTCGGCCCAGCGTTGGATGCGGTGGCCTGTCAGCCGGCGGATGATATTCCTGCCGAGAGTCTGTTCCGCAAGAAATCCAGGCGCAAGGAGATCCTGCGCAGCTATACCGGGCCCCGCGGGGTGCAGAGTTTTATCGATGGCATAGTTGCCGCGGGTCTGGATCTGCGTTGTGACCAGCCGGTGGTGCGGATCGAACAGAGTGCAGAGGGGTTTCAGGTCGAGACAGCTGATGGCTCGCGTTTCGCTGCCCGCAAACTGGCGCTGGCGATCGCCCCGGATCAGGCGGCCAAACTGTTACGGCAGTTGCGGCCTGAGCTGGCCGAACAGATTGGAGCGGTGCAGATGGCAGAGGTCGAGTCACTGGCGGTGCTGCTGAAGGCGGAGAGCCTGAGTCTGGAGCCGGTGGCCGGTATCATCGGGCGGGATGGGGATTTCTATTCGGCGGTCTCCCGGGATCCGGTCCCCGATCCCAATTATCGTGCCTTCACCTTTCACTTCCACCCCGGAGTGCTCGATGATGAGGGGAAGGTGCAGCAGATCTGCCAGGTGTTGGGGGTCGAGCGGGCTGCGCTGCTCGATCAGGTCGCCCATCAAAATCGTTTACCGGCGCTGAGGTTGGGGCATGCCGGGATCATCGAGACGGTGGACCGTCTGTTGGCGGGTGATTCGTTGGCGCTTACCGGCAACTGGTTTGCTGGGGTTTCGATTGAGGACAGTCTACAGCGTTCGGCTGCCGAGGCGGCGCGGTTGCTAGGTTGAGCAATTTGTTTCGGCTCAGCCCGATCGATCCCCCTTTTCGCCGGCATCGTGGTAGAGCTGTTGCAGGATATCCTTCCGACGGCGTGGCTCTACGTCCCTTCCCTTTCGGCGGAACAGCTCGCCTAGCCGATGTATGAGCTTTTTCAGGGTCCGCCAGATCTTCGGTAGCAGCCAGGCGACGAGCAGGATAAAGAGTGCCAGCAGGACGAGGAAGGTCAGCGGATAATGGAGTGCGGTCCAGAGGCCGCCGATCACCACTAGATCCTCTGCAATCGATGCGGCCCAGTTGGTGACGGGTTCTGGTGAGGTGTTGATCAGTACCCGGGAGCTGGCCTTGGTCAGGTGGCTGCCGGCCGCCAGGGTGCCGCCGGCAAGCGCTGCAGCCAGTTGTGCCGCTTCCGACACCTCGAAGCCGCTGGCGGCCCCGGCGGCCAGGATGGCGCCGGCGGGGATGCGCACAAAGGTGTGCAGCACGTCCCAACCGGTATCGACGCCGGGGGTCTTGTCGGCAAAGAACTCGATGCAGTACATGATGCCTGCTACCCCCATCACCAGCGGGTCAGACAGCACCTCCAGCCCTGGTGGCAGTATTATGTCTCCGGTTGCCCCCAGATAACCTAGCATAAAGACTGCGGCGTAGAGATTGATGCCCGCGGCCCAGCCGGCGCCGAGTGTTAATGCCAGTATCTCGATGGTTTCCATTTAGATGATCCGTGTCGTATCGCCCATCTCTTTACTATGGGGGATGGTGGCGGTCTTTCCAACGCCACTGGGGAAATGCCCGGCCAAACTGGTTGCACACTTCCGATTTTTTTCTCCTCTCCGTATGATGGCGAGCTCTGTAATAATCGTAGAGAGGGCGCAGGTGGCTATGATCAAGGTGGGTATCGTTGGGGGGACGGGCTATACCGGAGTGGAGCTGCTGCGCCTGCTGGTGAATCATTCGGCAGTCCAGGTGGTGGTGATTACCTCTCGTTCCGAGGCCGGGCGTCCGGTGGCAGATCTGTTTCCCAATCTGCGCGGGCATCTAGATCTAGCCTTCACCGAACCCGATCCGGCGCTACTTGCGAGCTGCGATCTGGTGTTCTTCGCCACCCCCAATGGCATCGCCATGCAGCAGGTACCTGAGCTGCTGGAGGCCGGTGTCCGGGTGATCGATCTGGCCGCCGATTTCCGGATCAGCGACCAGGCGCTCTGGGAAAAGTGGTACGGCATGCAGCACGCTTGTCCTGAACGGCTCGCCGAGGCGGTCTATGGTCTGCCCGAGGTGAACCGTGAAGCTGTGAAGCAGGCACGCTTGGTGGCTAATCCCGGCTGTTATCCTACTGCGGTGGGATTGGGCTTCCTGCCTCTGGTGGAGCAGGGGCTGATCGAGCTGGATCATCTGGTTGCTGACACCAAGTCGGGTGTTAGCGGCGCGGGTCGTGGCGCCAGTGTCGCCGCCCTGATGGGCGAGACCGGTGAGAGCTTCAAGGCCTATGCGATCCCTGGGCATCGTCATCAGCCGGAGATTCGCCAGACCCTGATGCGGGCGTCGGGGGGCGATGTGGGGTTGACCTTTGTGCCTCATCTGGTACCGATGATCCGGGGCATCGAGGCGACGCTTTATGCCCGGCTGAAGGATGTCTCGGTGGATCTGCAGGCGCTTTTCGAAAAACGCTACGCCGACGAGCCGTTTGTCGATGTGATGCCGGCGGGATCACACCCTGAGACCCGCAGCGTACGTGGGGTGAACCACTGCCGGATCGCGGTGCATCGGCCGTTGGATGGTGATGTGGTGGTGATCTCCACGGTGATCGATAATCTGGTCAAGGGAGCTGCGGGTCAGGCGGTACAAAATATGAATCTGATGTTTGGGTTGGCAGAGGATGCGGGTCTTGAGCAAGTCGCGTTGCTGCCGTGAGGGGCTATGAAAGCTAAAGAGAGATTCAGTTCACCGAAGATCGTCGCAAACAAAACGTCGATCGGACGAACCTGGGGGGTGTTGCTAGTGCTGATGTTGCTTGCTGCCGCCGGCTGGGGCGGTTATCAGTTGGGCGGTGAGCGGCTCTCGTCAGAGACGCTTCAGACACATGCTGAGATGCAGCAGCAGCTGGCCGTGGTTGAGGCGGAGCGCAATGATTTGCGCCGCCAGCTGACCATGGCGGAGCAGGCGGCACAGGTTGACAAGAAAGCGTTGGCGTCGGTCAAAGCGGAGATCGAGGCGTTGCAGGATGAGCGATTGAAGATGGAGGAGGAGCTGGTCTTCCTGCGTGGCATCGTCTCCACCAGCAAGAAAAAAGAGGGGCTCAAGGTGCAGGGCTTTAAGCTTGAGCCGGGGCTGGAGGCTGGGCAATTTAATTACAAGTTTACGGTTAGCCAGGTGCTGAAGAATGGTCAGGTCGCCAAAGGGCGGATTCTGATCAGCGTTGAGGGGGTGCAGGATGGCAAGGTAGCCACCTACAACCTGGATGCACTCGCGGACAAAAGTAGTGCGAGCATCAAGATGCGTTTTCGCTACTTTCAGAATATAGAGGGTGTGTTGCGCCTGCCCGAGGGTTTCGAGCCGGCCCGGCTGATCATCGAGGTGAAACCCAGCGGTAAGCGGCTGGCGCCAGTCAGTGAGAGTTATCCCTGGTCGCCAGTTTCCTGAGATAGAAATAGATATTCCGAGGTACGGTAATGAGAAGACCACGATTTCGAGCCCCCAAGATAGCCACAGTAATCGGTAAAGGCACCCACATCCTGGGTGACGTGACCTTTAGTGGCGGTCTCCACATTGACGGCACCATCAAGGGCAATGTCACCTCGGAAGGGGGTGAGAAGGCGGCCCTGACAGTGAGTGAATCTGGCACCATTGAGGGGGATGTGCGGGTCACCAACCTGATGCTGAATGGCAGGGTGATCGGTGATGTGTTTGCCAGCAATCGGGTGGAACTGGCGCCCAAGGCGCGGGTGACCGGCACGGTCTGCTATGATCTGTTGGAGATGTCGATGGGTGCGGAGGTGAATGGCCAACTGGTGCATTCGCAGGACGCAGAGCCGCGCCGGCTTGGCTATGATGAGCCTGCGGTCGATCAGGATGAACTGTCGGGAGATGAGTTGTCGGCGAGTTCCTGAGAAGGCCTGCAGATCCCAAATACTTGATTGAAATCCTTGGTTAAAGCATACTTCCGTCATTGTCTCACGTGCCGGTGCTCCGGCTAAGCGAATGGTAGGTTATCGAAGATGGGTACCGTAGAAGCAAGCAATGAATCTCTTTTGGTCTTTACTTCGGCCGCTGCCGCCAAGGTCTCTGAGCTGATCAAAGAGGAGGGCAACCCGGATCTGATGTTGCGCATCTATATCCAGGGTGGAGGCTGTTCCGGTTTTCAGTACGGCTTCAGCTTCGATGAGAATGAAGGCGAGGGGGATGCTAAGGTGGTAACCGACGGGGTGACCTTGCTGATTGATCCGATGAGCATGCAGTACCTGGGCGGGGCCGAGGTGGATTACACTGAGGGGCTGCAGGGCTCCCAGTTTGTGATTCGCAACCCCAACGCCAGCACCACTTGTGGCTGCGGTTCTTCCTTCTCTGTTTGAGCCTGGATTCAGGCTGCAAAATGGGCGCTTCGGCGCCCTTTTTTGTGCTTGAAATCTGTCGGATCAGGCAGGGTAGATGCCGCCCAGGATCACCGGCTGACTCGCGCCAGTGACGCTTGGGAGGTTGCCGGGCAGCTGTTTCAGGGTGCGCTGGGCGAGCCAGGCAAAGGCGGTGGCCTCGATCCAGTCCGGATCCACGCCGACATCGGCGGTACTGGTGACCTTCATGCGGCCTGCGTGGGCACGCAACCGGGAGAGCAGAAAACGGTTGTGCACACCGCCGCCGCACACCAACATCTCATTGGCTTGGGGGCAGTGACGCGTCACCGCTTGCGTCACGCTGACTGCTGTGAGCTCGACTAGGGTGCTCTGTACTGTTTCCACTGATAGCTCATGTGCTTGCGGATGAGCTTCCAGCCATGTCAGATTGAAATGGTCTGTGCCAGTGCTTTTCGGCAGATCGCGTTGAAAATAGGGCTCCTGCAAGAGTTGGTTCAACAGTTTTTGGTCGACTCTGCCGCTGGCTGCCAGGGCGCCGTCCTGGTCATAGCACTTCCCAAGCTGATGTTCGATCCACTGGTCGAGCAGCACGTTGGCTGGGCCGGTATCGAAGCCCACAATCGTGGCCGCAGGGTCGGCGGGTAGCCAGGTGATGTTGGCGATGCCGCCGAGGTTGAGGATTACCCTGTTGCGTTGGTGGCTTCGCAGCACCACTTCATGAAAGGCGGGGACCAGCGGGGCCCCCTCGCCACCTGCCGCCATGTCGCGGCGGCGAAAATCTGCCACCGTAGTGATGCCGGTGCCCTGGCTGATGGTGTTAGGGTCGCCGATCTGCAGGGTAAACGGCACAGTGAAGCCGGGGCGGTGGCGGATGGTCTGGCCATGGCTGCCAATTGCGGTGATCGATTCGGTCGGGCAGTTGCTCACCTCGAGCAGGGCATTCACCGCTTCGGCAAAACAGCGACCGACGCGAATGTCGAGCTGGCCCATCCGGTCGATCTCATTCTCGCCCGGGGTGGTCAGCGCGGCCAGTTCTGTCCGCAGTTTGTCAGGATAGGGGTGGCTGTGGCTGGCGCGTAGACTTGGGGCCGCGCCGGCCAGGTCGACCAGCACGGCGTCGATGCCATCCATGCTGGTGCCCGACATCAGGCCGATATAGAGCGCCTCAGTTGGCATCCGCGAGCATTGTGCGGCTGAGAGTCTCCAGCTGAGCCAGGAGATCCAGGCTCTTCATTTCGAAATCGGCGCGGTACTTTTTTGCGATCGGCTGGGCGGCGGGGAGTTTGACGGTCAGCGGGTTGCGGTGGACGCCGTTGACACGAAATTCGTAGTGCAGGTGTGGCCCGGTGGCGAGCCCGCTCTTGCCCACATAGCCGATGATCTGCCCCTGTTTTACCCGGCTGCCACTCTTCGCCTTTTTATTGTAGCGGGAGAGATGAGCATAGAGCGTGGTGTAGCGTTGCCCGTGCTGGATGATGACGGTGCGGCCATAACCACCCTTGCGGCCGCGGTGGATGATTTTGCCGTCGCCGGCGGCCTTGATTGGAGTGCCGATCTTGGCGGAGTAGTCGACGCCGCGATGCGGGCGTTTTTTACCGAGTACCGGATGCCAGCGGGCCCTGGTGAAGCGGGAGGAGATGCGGCGGAAATCCACCGGTGCGCGCAGGAAGGCCTTGCGCATGCTGCGCCCCTCCGGGGTGAAGTAGTCGGAGTGGCCGCTCTCGTCGGTATAACGCAGGGCGCGATAACGGCGCCCCTGATTGACGAACTCGGCGGCGAGGATGGCGCCGTCGCGCAGTTTGTCGCCGTTCAGGAACTCCTCCTCCCAGATCACGCTGAAGTGGTCGCCACTGCGGATCTCCAGAGCGAAATCGATGTCCCAGCCGAAGATATTGGCCAGCTCCATGATCACTGATTCCGGCAGTCCTGCCTGTTTGGCGCTCAGATAGAGTGAGTCCTGGATGGTGGCGCTGCGATGGGTGGTGCGGCGCTCCACCTGTTTGGTATCTGTGCGGGCGCTGAAGCTGTCACCTTCAATTTCGATAATCAGGCTGTTGATGCGGTCGTGATCGAGGATCAGCGAGCGGAATGCGTTGCTGCTGTCGCGGCCGATTCGCAGGGTCTCTCCCGGCTTGATGTGGGTGAGTTGCTTGGCGGTTTTTGATGAGTTGACGATACGGTGCAGCAGGGTCGGACTGAGCGCCTGTTCGGAAAAGATGCTTGAGAGGGTATCGCCGGAACGGATGGTGTGGTTGCTCCAGCTGAGACTCTCCCGATCCAGTGCAGGTGCTTGAGTGACGATGCTCTTGGTACGGGTGGTTGTGCTGGGCTGTGCGGCGGGTTGCTCGCTCCGCCTGGGCTTGGCGGTGGGAGGTGGTGCTGGCAGGGTGGTCGAGCTGCTTTCATCCCCCAGGTCGGGCAGCTTAAGCGGCAGAGTGATCTGCCTGCTGGGTTTCTTCTGGATATTGCTGTCGGGCTGTGGTGCGCTGGGCGCTGGCGCTGGCGCTGGCGCTGGCGCTGGCGCTGGCTGGCCCCCGCTAACTTGCCAGAGTAGAAGGCCGACGCCTGCGGCAATCAGGATTGCGCCGCCAACAAGCAGTCGCAGAAGCGGAGATCGGCGAGAGCGCCGGCTTTCCAAGCGGAAATTTTTGAAATCGCGCATAGGCCTGAATTGAGGCGTGATGAGATGGATAATTTGGGAAAAATACAAGAAAGCATCGGGCCGGGGCAAGTGAGGTTGTTGGGCACGGTTCGCTAAACTTATATTTTGGGAATCATTTTAGTAGAGTTGGCGGCCAATTATTTGACTTTCTAGGTGGGCTTGATGGCGGATATAGATGCGGCGCTGGAAACTATTTTGCGGGGTACCGATGAGGTGCTGCCGGAAGATCTGCTGGTTGAAAAGCTGAAGAGGGGTAAGCCACTGCGAGTGAAGGCGGGATTTGATCCGACGGCGCCGGATCTGCATATCGGGCACACGGTATTGGTGAATAAGCTGCGCCAGTTTCAGGAGCTGGGTCATGAGGTGTTGTTCCTGGTTGGCGATTTCACTGCGATGATCGGCGATCCGACAGGTAAGAGCGCGACCCGGCCTGCCCTGACTCGGGAGCAGGTGCTGGAGAATGCTCAGACCTACGAGCACCAGATCTTCAAGATCCTTGATCCGGAGCGGACGACGATTGTCTTTAACTCCTCCTGGATGGGGGAGATGCGGGCCGCTGACCTGATCCAGCTGGCCGGCAAGTATAATGTCGCGCGGATGCTGGAGCGGGATGATTTCAGTAAGCGTTACAGTTCCGGGCAATCGATCGCGATCCACGAGTTTCTCTATCCATTAGTACAGGGTTATGACTCTGTGGCGCTGAAGGCCGATGTAGAGCTCGGTGGTACTGACCAGAAGTTCAATCTGCTGGTGGGGCGGGAGTTGCAGCGGCAATACGGTCAGGAGCAGCAGGTGATTCTGACCATGCCAATCCTCGAGGGGCTGGACGGGGTGCAGAAGATGTCCAAGTCGCTTGGCAACTACATCGGCATCACCGATGCGCCGGAGGATATGTTCGGCAAGATCATGTCGATCTCTGATGATCTGATGTGGCGCTATCTGGAATTGCTGAGCTTCAGGCCGATGTCAGAGATAGAATCATGGCGGCTAGAGATTGAACAGGGCCTCAATCCCAGGGATGTAAAGATTCTATTGGCAAAAGAGCTGGTCGGTCGCTTTCATGATGAGGCGGCGGCGGAGGCGGCGCACCAAACGTTTGTTTCGCGTTTCCAAAAGGGGCAGATTCCGGATGAAATGCCGGAGTTTGAGCTGTCGGCTGGTGAGGGCCTGCCGATCGCCAATCTGCTCAGAGATGTCGGCCTGGTGAAGAGTACCTCGGAGGCGATGCGCATGATCAAGCAGGGCGCAGTAAAGATCGACGGAGAGAAGATTGGCGATACCAAGTTGCGCCTTGAGTCGGGCGAAGGGTTTGTCTGCCAGGTAGGCAAGCGTCGGTTTGCGCGTGTAACGCTGGTTTGATGGTGAGGTTTGAGGCTTGAA
>Ga0256843_1002256_pt1 | contig 14262 bp, 14 predicted proteins | sample AlvinellametaG_FD_191572 | JGI IMG/M metagenome (GOLD analysis project Ga0256843, IMG submission 191572) | Pompeii worm associated microbial communities from hydrothermal vent at the East Pacific Rise, Pacific Ocean - Alvinella | ecosystem: Host-associated > Annelida > Integument > Unclassified ... | reverse complement strand
ACAAATCCTAAATAGTGGGTTCCCGAAAATTTAAGTACAGGTACTTTTGACTTTACCAAAACACCTTGATGTTTTGTTTCTGGTGTTTTTTTATTCTCCAACTGTGTAAGTGTATCTTGCATTGTTGAGAGTTGTGATTTTAAAACCATAATCTCATTCATATCTATAATAACTTCATTATTATCATTATTCTCTAAGGATTTAACCTCTACAGGGATACTACTCACAACTGTTGTGGTATAGATTACTGGTTCAACGATATCTCCACCTGCCATAGCCATTGATGCCAATATTACTGCTGAGCATACTATTTTTTTCATTTTAAGAACTCCTATCTCTTTTGAATTAAAAAGAGTATAAAATAAAAAGATTACAAAATGGTTACAAAAATAATATGAAGTTAAAGTATTAATTCATCCACCACCTAAAAGAGGTGGTTTTTAACTTAAGATAATAGTTAAATATTCTTTAAAAAAGCTTCTCTTTCAACTGCTCTACTCTACGATTAGAAGCCTCTATATCTTTCATGTCTACTTCACCCTTGTTCAATAATTTTTTAATAGTATTGACCAAAGTTTTTGTCTTTACCATACTCTTGACGGAGAGCTGATTTCCAAAAAGTAAAATATCATCTCCTGCATTGATTGCTAATTTCAAAGTATTTCTTAGACCGTATTTATGATTGATTGCTCCCATCTGAAGGTCATCAGTAATCACCACACCATTAAATCCAAACTTTTTTCGTAACATCCCTTTTACTATTTTTTTAGAGAGAGTTGCAGGATATTGAGCATCCAAGCGTCTATTAAAAACATGTGCTACCATTACACTATCAATAGTATGAGATTTTGCCAACATTTTATAGGGTTCTAACTCTCTCCATTTCCAAAGTTTTGTAACATCTACAAAACCTTTATGAGTATCTCCCAAAGAAGAACCGTGTCCAGGAAAATGTTTTAGTGAAGTCAATACACCATTATTATGCATGGCATTTATAAAAATAGAGGCGTAGTGTACTACCTGTTTTGGGTCAGCTCCAAATGAACGCCCAAGCCCATAAATAACATGATTTCTTTTATTAATTGCCAAATCAACATCAGGTGCTAAATTATAATTTATACCAACACTAATAAGCTCTGCACCCATATTCTCATAATGTCGTTGAACTTCTCTGTCACTTAAACCTATTACATCTTTTGCTTTTGGAAATTTTCCATAGAAACCATATCGACGTTTTAAACGCTGAACTTTTCCTCCCTCTTGGTCAACAGCAATTAAAAGTCTTCCATCTCTAGAACACTGCTGTAACTCTGAAGTTAGTCGTGCTACCTGATTTTTATTTGAAATATTTTTTGCTTCTTTATGGTTTACAGGATTTACATCAAAAAGAATAACACCAGCCAGATTATATTTTTTAATATCTTTACAGATTTGACTATTCTTAGGAGCAGAAGTTCCCATAAAACCAACCATCAACATAGAACCTATCTTCTCGTTCAATGTTTTTTTAACTTCTAAAGGTTGAATATAATTCTCTTCTGAAGCACAGCTGTTTAGTGTTAATAGGAGTGATATAAATATAGTTCTTTTTATCATTCTTGTTACCTTATATTATAATTTTTATCCATTATATCGAATAGGACTATCTTTATCTTTATAATTTCGCTATAATTCGGAAAATTTCTGCAAGAGTATATCAAATCCTCTTATTTTTAGGGCTTTCATTTGATTCCCTACCACTAAGCATAACAAATATCCACCTTAGAGTGTGAGATTAATTTGGTATCAGCTGCAAAAATTGGGTCATAAGACACCATAACGATAAATAGATAATTTTCATTATTATAATGTAGTCGAAAACTATTCGACTCCAGTACCTGTTTTAGATTATGCACAACCATGTACCCCAAAAAATTTATTACAAAGAAGTAAACTGTATGACATTCAAAGAATTTAATTTTAAAGATACCCTTAACCAAGCCATCAAAGATGCTGGATTTACAGAACCAAGCCCCGTTCAAGCCGATGCGATTCCTCTTATTTTAGAAGGTCATGACTTAATTGGTCAAGCACAAACAGGAACAGGAAAAACAGCTGCGTTTGGTCTACCTGTAATTCAACAGATGAGTGGTAATAAAGGTGTTGAGGCATTGGTTATTGTTCCTACACGTGAACTGGCAATGCAAGTATCTGATGAACTTTTTCGTTTTGGAAAAACAGCTGGTTTAAAAACAGCAACGGTTTATGGTGGTACAGCCTATAACCGACAAATAGATAGAATCAATCAAGCAAACATTATTGTTGCAACACCTGGTAGACTTCAAGATTTACTAAAATCTAAACGAATTGATATTAAACCATCATTTGTTATTTTAGATGAAGCCGATGAGATGCTTGACATGGGATTCTTAGATGAGATTAAAGAGATTTTTAGATATATGCCTGAAAATCGTCAAACATTAATGTTCTCTGCAACCATGCCAAAACAGATTAAAATCTTGGCAGAACAGATTTTAAATAGCCCAAAATCAGTAACTATTACAAAAAAAGAACGAACCAATACCGACATTACTCAAATGTTCTATGTCGTTGCAGATTATGAGAGAGATGATGCACTATTACGATTAATTGATTATAAAAATCCAAATAAGTGTATTATCTTCTGTAGAATGAAAAAAGAGGTAGATAGACTATCATCATATATGACAGCACAAGGATTTAAAGTTGCTGGACTACATGGAGATATGGAGCAGAAACAGCGTGAACATACTATCCGTTCATTTAAACAAGGTTTGGTAGAAATTTTCATTGCAACTGATGTCGCTGCACGTGGACTTGATGTTAATGATGTCACTCATGTATTTAACTACCATATTCCATTTGATAGTGAATCTTATGTTCATAGAATCGGACGTACAGGACGAGCAGGAAATAAAGGTGAAGCGATTACTTTGGTCTCTCCAAACGAGCTTAGAACCATTAAACGAATAGAAAAAGATGTTGGAACAGTAATGGTTTCAGAGGTCATACCTACACGTCAAGAGGTTCAAACACGTAAAGATGATGACCTTTTAGCAAAAATTGCCAATACTGAAATTTCAACATCAGCAAAAGAGATGGTAAAAACACTTCAACATGATATTGATATTGTAACCATTGCACACCTTTTAGCAACCATTGTTCAAGAAGAGATTGATGTAAAAGGTAAAGATATTATTGGTCTTGGTTCAGAAGAGGTTAAAGCCCTTATTGAGAGAGCTAAAAACTGGAAAGGTGGAGATAAAAATAGTCGTGGACGAGGAAGAAATCGAAGCCGTGGAGGAAACCGTGGACGTAGTGGAGACCGTAGAGGTGGAGAGCGTCGTTCAGGTGGAGGAAGCCGTGATAGTAGGAATGGTAGAGGAAATAATAGAAGTAGAAATAGAGACTAAAGAGGTGAAAAACCTCTTTCATTCTTCGATACTTTGTATAAATTATACACAATAAATACATGGTTTATTGGGTATAATGGTTTTTCAAATACTTAAGAACTTCAAAGGAATATATATGAAGAAATTACTTTTGGCACTAACATTAGCCTTTCTATCAACGACGACACACATCAGTGCTGAAGAGCCACTCACTTTTACACTTAAAACAATCGATAACAAGAGTATCTCTATTGTAGAGACAAAAAAAGGTTTAGATTTTACAGAGTTTAAGGGAAAAGCTGTTCTATTAGTACTCTTTGGACATAGATGTCCACCATGTATTCGAGAAATACCCTCTTTTGTAACCTTAACAAAAAACCATCCAGATGATTTAGCTATTGTTGCATTAGAAGCACAAAACTATCCTGAAGATGAAGTAGAAGATTTCAAGGAAGAGCATGAAATGAACTATAATGTTGTTGCTGGTATTAACTATCACGAATTCATTACCTATATTTCAGAAAGAGCTGGTTATTCAAAAAGTATTCCTCTTCCACTATTAATTGCTATTGATAAAGAGGGAGAGGTACAAAATGTCCATCCTGGAGCACTTACATTAGATGAACTTGAATTTTTAGTAAAAGATTTAAACGAATAGTCCTATCACATTAGAAGCGTCATATTCAACACTAAGGGAAAAGATGAAAAAAATACCACTTGTTCAAAAATCTATTTTGACAGCAACACTATTTTTAAATAGTGGTTGCTTTTTTGGATATATGGACACACCAACTGTCAAAGTTCAAAAAAACACTGCTCCAAATCCCAAAATTATTGAACAAACTACAAAGCAACCCCAAATTATGATGTCTACAGCTCCTACTGTAGAGTGTACAGATGATTTAAATTCTCCAAACAGTTGTCAAAAAAAACTTATTAAAGCCACAGAACTCAAACCTAAAAAAATAACTGTTCAAGGTGGAGAGGTACATAAACTTAGAAGTATTCAAGGAAAACCTATTACTGTTGTAGAGAATACCAATGGATTTATTTTTCCTCAATATAAAAATAAAGTGGTTATATTACAGATGTTTGGAAAAAACTGCTCACACTGTATTAAAGAGATACCAATCATGAGTAAACTCTATCGAAAATATAAAAATGATTTAGAGATTATTGCTGTTCAAGTTGAAAATAAGATGACCAAAAGAGAGGGACAACGACTCCTTAGAAGACATCATATAAAATATCCTATTATTCCTGGTGATGATGCAACAAATTTACAATATAATATTCAAAGTACCTATGGATGGACAGGAATTTTACCCTATACCTTGGTTATAAAAGATGGTGTAACTGAATTCACCTATCCAGGAGAGGTGACATATAGTGAAATAAATAGCGATATTCAATCACTACTCTATTAAAAAGAGGAGAAAAGAAAAGTTTATTCTTCTCTCTTATTTAAATTTACCATTTTTTACCTTTTCATCTGATATAATTCTATGAGTTAATTTTTAATTATAAATAAAGGAACATATAAATGATACCAGATATTTTAACCAATACCAAAAAAACTAAAAAAGGTAAAAGCGAAACAAACCTGCGTTGGTGGGTAACTATGATTATGTCAATAGGACTGGCATTAGGAACATGGAATCCTACAGGACATCACTTTCTTCACTATATATCACAACAAGATATATTCTCTGGATTTACACCATTTGCAATTATAATTATGTTGGGTGTTTGGATACTCGCGATTAAGTCTGTATTTCAAAGTATTGGATGGGGTGGAACTATTTTTGTACTTATTATTATTGGTGCTTTTTTATGGGGTTTAAACTCTTACAATTTAATTGAATTTAGTAATCTAAAACATATGGGTTGGGCAGGAACTCTCTCTGTTGCTTTTATTATTTGGGTCGGAATCAATGCCTCTATTATTTGGAAAACATTAACAGGTGTTTACGCTACTGATACTGTAGAATCTGACTAATTTTTCTTCATGAAAAGACGATATAAAGCCCTTCTTGCAATAGTTATACCTGTTGCAATTATGGCGATACTCTCGTATGTTCATCCTGTATCTTATGATTATATCATGGGTTACATGGTGGCTGTTGTGCTTGTTTTTAAATCCTCTTTAATTTCACTTTGGCTCTTAAGTAAACTTAAATTTCTTCATTTTATCAAAACATTAACCCTCTTTCAGGGTCTACTTTTGGGTATTAAACGTTGGTTTATTGATAATCTGCTCTCTCAATGGCTAGATAGACATATCTTTAAACATCTAAAAAAACCTTTTCAAGAGCTTTTTCAATACTACAATGCTATTAATTTCAAAACCAAAATAAAAAATTTTATAGTAATTATTCTTCCTCTTGGTTTGGGTGTGTGGGTTATGTATTTAACCGATGTACTGACCCATCTTGCTGTTTTTGTAGAGTTAAAAGTAATTGTAATTGGATTTTTCAAAGCTCTTTGGGTTATTTTTGCAAAAATTTTCTTATGGTTAACCAGTTCATGGTTCTCTCCTATTTTTGAAGTCTTTGCATTAAGCTATCTACTAACCTTAATCGAAAAAGTATTGGGAAAAAATAACTTTATTAGTAGAGGATTCAACTATATTGGTAATAAAATGAATGACCTCTTAGCCTATGTTGGTCTACTTAATGATAAACATATTGAACCCATACTCAATAAAAATATATCCCAACGAAGTGAATGGTTTGGAAGTAAAATCTCTAGTATGATTAGAAATAAAAAAATTAAAGATGAACGTCTCTATTTTGACAACTTCCAAAATATCATTTTAAAAGGTCATATTAATGCCTATCACTCGTTTAAAGGGATGGAGAATATCTCTGATAAGAGAAAACTTTACACTATTATTAATAAAGAGACCGATGACAACATCGATATTATTGCCTATGTATCACGTAATGGAAAAGGTGAAATTTTAGATGAATCTACTATTGATGACTTCTATCATGATATTTTTTTATTAAAAGGAATTGCCAGTCATAAAGAACATGGTGTACAACCACAACACCATAAAGAGATTGACTATACTGATTTTTGGGTACTTAATACCAGTAAATATCCTGTATGGATTAAAAGTCATAGTAATAATATAGAGCCATTACTTCTAGAAGGAAATGAGATGAAATTTATTAAAACTAAAAATCATATCAATTTTAATGAAAATGATTTATATTTTGAATACAATGGAGAGATTATCTATCCAACAGCATTAGAAGATGATTCTCAAGAAAAACTAGACTAAACGTAGTAAACCATTCTCTATCTTAATAATACCTTCTAGTTCAGATTCATAAACTTTTGAACCAAACTTCTCTAATGCCAAATCGAGCGTAGGAGAAGTTTGACAAAAATAGAAAAAATCATCTTTTATCACCTTCTCATTACTCGGTTCAACACCATATCTATTAGCAAAATTTTCAATATTATAAATTGGTTCTGCTAACCCCTCTTCAAGCAGTCGATTTGTACCTCTACTCTCATCTAACTGTTGGGGTAAAACATAAATCTTTTTACCCATTTTCAAAGCAAACTCTACTGAACGCATTGAACCAGAGTTTTCCTCTGCTTCAGTTACAATCAAACTCTCTCCCAGTGCCACAACCAACTCATTTCGAACCACAAAACTCCAAGGAGTTGCCCTAAAGGAGATAGGAAATTGACTCAACATTAAACCCCTTCTCTCGATTGCTTCAATTAAATTCTTATTAATTGCTGGATAACGTATATCCAGACTATTAGCAACAACAGCAATACTATTTTCAGGCTTTCCTGCATGATGTGCAATGGCATCAACGCCCATTGCAACTCCCGACACAATAGCCACTCCTCGCCTACTTAATGCTTGTGCTAAAGTGTAAGTAAACTGTTTCGTATAGTTAGAGGGTCTACGTGTTCCAACAATTGAAACTTTAGGACGTTGTAATAATTCTTGATTTCCAAGAGCATACAGCTCTTTTGGGTATTTTTTCATATTCTCTAACGCTTTAATATGTTCTATAACTTTCACAATCATTATAATTCCTTAATTTATATCACTCGAAGAGTAAATCTCTCCACTTTCAATACAGTAAGCAGAGAGCAGTCCATACCCTCGTCTGCCTTTAATATAGCAACCTGTATCAACATTAATATAATGTTTTTTTGTATCTGCACTATAGGATTGAGGTGTATGTCCAAATATATTAAATATCTCTGCTTGGTCTACTGGTTTACTTCTATGCCATAAAACTGTCTCTTTAAAAATATTAGAATATCGGTTCTTATTTCGAATCTCCCAAACAGAAGAAATGGCAGAGTGAGAGACCACAACTTTTCGACCAGAAGAGGGATGAAGAATATCCAATTCTAGATAGAGAGGAAGCTTTTTTAACCATGCAATATCCTCTTTAAACTGAAATAGAAACTCCATAATATATGGATGAGGGATAATATTTTTTCCCTGTATAGAGACCAAATCATACGACAAAAGCGTCTCTCTCCCACCATTTCTAAGCCATTTATTGTCTTGTTCTATCGGTTTACCATTCTCTATAGCGTCGATAAACTCACTACCATACTCAATCATCATCTCTTCATGGTTACCTCGAACAGATGCCAATTTATGTTTTCGTATAAATTGAATTACATGTGCACTGTGACTTCCCCTATCAACCAAGTCTCCTACAAAAATAAACGCTGTTCCTTTTGGAGTCTTCGAAACCAAATTTAACAAGGCTCGATACTCTCCATGAACATCTCCAACAACACAATGTTTCATATTTTCAACTCCAAACAATATTTACTATATTATAACATAAAAAAATAAATATTGTTTTTTTGATTACTCCTTAAATTAAAAGCTCAATTCGCTATAATAAATTCTTTTAAACTACTAATAAAAAGGAGCTTTCCCATGGGAAAACGAGACGAAATAATAGAAGCAATGATAGCTGAAGCAAAAAGATTAAACTTAGGACTAGAAGATGAGTTTATCGCTAAAGTAACCAAAGGATTAGGACCTGTCATCTATAATAAAGGTACTGCCAATGTAGCTTGTAGTAAAAAAGATGAGTTAGAGACTGTAAAGAACAACTTCTTAAAGAAAAAATTGGGCTTAACAAATGATGATAAAGAGCTTGATGAAGCCATTAAAGAGGTTTGTGAAAAGCTTGGAAAATCTAATAAAAATAAGTTTAGAGTTCACTTTTATGCACTATTGGCAGTCAAGTTTGGCAAAGAAGATATTTACGATAAGTAGATACCTTAGGTCGGCTTTTTTTAGCCGACTCTATAAAAAGAATTTCCAGTAGGTCAATGCTACTGTAAATGTAATTAAAATTCCTGCAATATTTAAAAAAATACCTCGTTTCATCATCTCTGTTGTTTTTACATCTCCTGTTGACATTGCAATAGCATTGGGTGCTGTAGCAATAGGCAACATAAATGCATAACTCGCAGAGATAGCAACAATCAACATAAAGAGCATCGGGTCAAGCCCACTCTCTATTGCAAAAGGATAAATAATAGGAATCATAATTGAGGTTAATGCTGTATTACTGGTTAACTCTGTAGCAAAAACAACTCCTGTACCAATAATAAACATTAAAACAATCGGTGGTAGATAGTTGAAACTAACTAAAATATTGGCTATCTCTGTTGCAAGTCCTGTCTTTTGAAATGCCATAGCAATAGAAAACCCTGCTCCAAAAAGAAAGATAATAGCAAAAGGAATCTTTGCAAAGTCCTCTTTCCACTCCAATAAATCAACCTTTGGTAAAAAGAGAAAGAGTCCAAAAGCTAAAAGGGTTAACTTTTCATTAATCGCTATGTCAAAAAAATGTTTTAAAAGAGGATTTACTGCTAAAATAACTGCTAGTGTAGATAAAATTCCAACCAATTTTTTTTGCTCTAACGTTAAAGGTCGCTTTTTCATCTCTATCTTAACCAATTCAAAATTCTCTTTTTTAAAACCATACAAAAGTATCTCTCCAGCAGTTATCATCATAATAATTGCTAAAGGCAACATCATCACAGTCCATGTGGCAAAAGGAATCATCTCTAAACCATTACTCTCAACAAAATCCATCAATATTAAATTTGGTGGTGTTCCTACAGGCGTTATAATCCCACCAATCAATGATGCATAGGCTACTCCTAAAAGTAGACGAAATTTATACTCAATATTTTCAGTAAGAAATGCAGCAATAGGAATAATAAGCAGAGCTGTAGTAGTGTCAGACAGAATAGAGCTTAAACCTCCAGCTGTTAACATCAAAGAGTATAAAACCCCTCTTGGAGTATTGGGAAAAATAGAGAGCAATTTCATCGCCAAACGTTTATGCAGTTGTGACTTCTCTGTAGCTATAGCCAGTAAAAATCCTCCAACAAAAAGAAAAATAGTTGTCTTAGAGTAATTAACAACCACATCTTTAGACTCAACCAAGCCAAAAATAGGAAACAGAACAATAGGAAGCAGAGAAACCACTCCCATATGTAAACCATTATTTGTCCACAAAGTAACTAAGAAAGCAATCACTCCAATAAGTCTTGACTGAATATCCGAAAAAGCCATCAAAGATAAAAAATAAAAGCCTATTCCAATAATAAAAGCGATAAGAATTAAATAATAACTCTCTATAAAAGATTTTAATTTCTGCATAACTTTCCTCACATTTTTTAATTAAATAGAATAGCATATTTAAGGTTAATAGGTAATTTTGATTTCTATAAATATAATAAAATATATATCTTCCATATAAATTTTACTCTATCTATTCAACACCTTTCTTTTTTCTATTACCAAAATTTTGTGTCCAGTAGATACCATATGTAGAGTCAAGATTAACAACAACAGCCACACCCATTTCTGTAAATTCAGGTTCCATAATATTCGTACAGTGTGCAGGAGATTTTAACCATGCATCTAAAGCCAACTCTATACTCTCTTGACCACCTGCAATATTTTCACCTATTATTGTATAATCTGTATATCCATTCTCTCTTATTCGTTCATTAAACTTACTGGCTCTTCCACTATTTGAACCTGTAACGTCCCAAGAAGTTCCTGAACCCATATGCGAAAAGGTATCACTTTGCGCCAAATCACTACTGTGTTCGTATGCAGAAGCATAAAGTTCACTATTCCACTTCAATGCTACAGAGGGACCGACTAAGCCCTTTCCGTCATTACAATCTCTTACTTTTTCTCTTGCTCTATTGATAACTTCTAAAATCTTATTATTGGTTATTTTAAGTGCCAATTCCATATTTGTACTCTCTGAAACAGATATAACTTGATGACTCTCTTCTCCACAACCTACAAAAATAATTGTAGTAATTGAGGAGATAAGTGCTAATTTTACAAGATTTTTCACAATCTTTCCTTGTATTATTTTTTGTTTTAATAAATTATAGCCAGACTACTCTTAAGTATTTTTTAACAAATTAACATATTTTTGATATTTTATATTTTTTAAGAGGAAAATCTTTTTTTGAAGTTTCGAAAAAATATACTTTTAGATTAAAAAGTTATCTAATCTCGATGTATAGTAATAATTTTAATATGATTCTTTTCTTTTGAAGTGGTTGAGTTTAAATCTTCTAAAAAACATGGTCTATTTTTTGAAGGATAACGAGAATAACGTCTAAAACGCATTCTATCTACCGACTCTTCTAGCATTCTATTTGTTACGGTAATGGCTCCATTTAACATTAATATTCCAAAATCAAAAACTCTATCTTCATCATCAGCAGGTAAAAAAATGGTATGAAAAATTGAACCCATATCATAAGCAAGATTTCTACACTCTTCACTTGAATGGTCATCTTTACTTACTTTATCAAACTTCTTTGCTATAGAAGAGAATGCTTTATAGGCTCGATTATTACAAACTTTTGCCTCTTTTCCATAGCGAATATAACAGATGTCATGCTCTTTACATATAGCATCAATATCGTCGTAGGCATCAATTTTTTGATACTGTAAAATAAGTTCTTCTCTTTGAGCCTGATTTAATTTTCTATAACTCTTTTTTGAAGGGTGTTCTATAGCTGGATAGTTTTGACCACAAAAACAGCCATAACGAAACTTTTTACTTAAGTCATCAGAAGCTACAGCAGGGTTCTTACAAGGTGTAGCAGATAGTGAAACAAAGAACACTATTAAAATAAAAATAGAACGCCTCTGTTTAAACATCTATACTACTTTTTACTCTGTTCTTTTAAGAGTTCAAGAAAGAGTTTCTCTTCTACATATCCCAGACGCATATCCATAATATTTCCATCTTGAGAGACAAAAACAAACATCGGACTCATCTGTTCATCTAAAGCCAAAGGAAGTGTCTCTCTATCAGCATTGGCTTGAGCAAAAACAAAATCTTTATTAATAGCCTCTTTAACAGACTCTTTTGACAAAACCTCAATCCTCATCTTTTCACAAAATTTACAATTATCAGCAACTATCTCTAAAAGAATTTTTTTATTCTCAACTTTTGCAATCTTCACTGCATCTTTATAAGAGTTAAAAATTGGTTCATCTATTTTAGATAAATTACTCTCTATTTGAAAAGCAGAGCTTAAATCAATTATCTCATCACTGTTTAACTCTTGCTCTGCAAAAAGTAAAGTATTAAATATCAATAATAGAGTAAATATTGGTTTTGTCATTACAGATCCTTTTTATAATCGTAGCCAAGAAGTATTAATAGATAGTAAATATTCATCTCATACTACTATTATTCACAAAAATCTAGAAGCATTCCATCTTTAACAGCTTGATAGTTTTCGACACTAACCAAACGTTTGACAATCTCTAATCCAAAACATAGTGCTGTTCCCGGTCCCCGTGAAGTCATAATATTTCCATCAGTTACTACAGCCTTATCATCTCTGTATCCATCTTGATTTACCTCATCTTTAACATATGGATAACAGGTGTAGTTACTCCCCAATACTTCTGCCTCTTTTAATGCTAAAACAGAAGCACACATTGCACCAACAACACGATTACTATTATAAAACTCTTTAAGTAAGTATTGAACCTCTTCACTATCTCTTAAGGCATAAGCGTTGTCCCATCCTCCAGCAAGAAGAATCATATCAAAGGATTCACTCTCACACTTAGAAAGAGCCATATCGGCTTTAATAGTTATCCCATTGTCTCCAACAACCATATCACTCTCTAAAAATTTATCCAGATAAGCAATAGAGACCTCTGCCCCACCTCGTCTTAATACATCAACCAAAGAGACCAACTCTACCTCTTCAAAGCCTTTTGAGATTGGAAGTAATATTTTTACCACATTTTATCCTTTATCTATTGAATTTTATTTTTATATATTTGATTGGATTATAGCAAAACTTAGATAATTTTCTATACAATATTCATATTAATTTTAGGAGCTTATATGAACGAACTATTTTTATCTATTAATGCCTTTTTTGAAAAAATTCTATTTTTTGATATTTTCTTTGGAACAATAGAAAAAACCTCTTTTCCCTTTGTGGTTGCACTTTTAATTGTAGGAGGAGTCTATCTTACCATTAAAATGGGATTTGTAAACCTACGCATGTTTTCCCACTCTCTAGCCATTGTACGAGGAAAGTATAAAACCATTGATGATAAAGGGGTTATCTCTCCTTTTCAATCACTCGCAACAGCACTCTCGGCAACAGTTGGTATTGGTAATATTGCAGCAGTCTCTATTGCAATCTCATTAGGAGGTGCAGGTGCAGCTTTTTGGATGATAACAGCAGGTTTTTTAGGAATGACTTTAAAATTCACTGAAGTTACCCTTTCAGTACAACATAGACAGTTTCTTCCTGATGGTACAATTTTAGGTGGAGGAATGGAGTATCTATCTCGAGGTCTTGCCCAAAAAGGATTAAAGAAAACAGGAAAAGTAATGGCAGTGGTCTTTGCATTTTTCATGATACTCGGAGCATTAGGTGCAGGAAATACCTTTCAAATATCTCAATCATTAAGTATTGTACAAGGACAACTCCCCTTCTTCAAAGATTTCCCTTGGATATTTGGTCTTATTATGGCATTTATTACTGGTTTGGTTATTATTGGTGGAATTAAACGTATTGCCCATGTAGCAGAAAAAATTGTTCCTATTATGGTTATCTTTTATCTACTTATGGTCTTTTGGGTTTTAGGCACATACTTTACAGCCATTCCAGATGCCTTTGCACTTATCTTTAGAGAAGCATTTACCCCAACAGCTGTAGCAGGAGGAATTTTCGGAGCAATGATTCAAGGTTTCCAAAGAGCTGTTTTCTCTAATGAAGCAGGTTTGGGGTCAGCAGGAATTGCCCACTCTGCATCAAGAGTAAAATATCCTGTTAGACAAGGGATGGTCTCACTATATGAACCTTTTATCGATACTGTTGTGGTCTGTACTATGACAGCGTTAGTAGTAATATTAACAGGTACATACCTAGGTGGAACAGAAGCACTTGATGTAGCCATTGCAACCAAACAGGGTGCAGTTATTACCTCTACAGCTTTTGGTTCGGTTGTATCATGGTTTCCTACAATCTTAGGTTTTGCTATCTTCATGTTTGCATTCTCAACAATGATTTCATGGGCATACTACGGAGAGAGAGCATGGGTCTACCTTTTTGGTTCAAAAACTTCTATTCTCTATAAAATAATCTTTTTAGCCTTTATTGTTATTGCCACCATAACCGATACAGGAACAATGGTTGATTTTTCATCTATCCTATTCTTAGCACTTGCTGTTCCCAATATCTTTGGACTTATTATTATGTCAGGTGATGTCAAAGCTCAACTCAAAGAGTACTTAGGCAAACTAAAATCGGG
>Ga0256843_1002255_pt1 | contig 14263 bp, 11 predicted proteins | sample AlvinellametaG_FD_191572 | JGI IMG/M metagenome (GOLD analysis project Ga0256843, IMG submission 191572) | Pompeii worm associated microbial communities from hydrothermal vent at the East Pacific Rise, Pacific Ocean - Alvinella | ecosystem: Host-associated > Annelida > Integument > Unclassified ... | reverse complement strand
CCCCTATCAATAATGGTGCTGGATTTTGTTTTAGTTCAACAGTTTGAAATAAACTTGCTAAAGATGTAGGGTGGTTACCACTTGGTGGTTTTGGAGTTATGTCTTTTACACCATCATATAAGGCTTTTATATGTTGTGGAGTTGTGCCACAACAACCACCTAAAAATGCTACCCCATCATATCGCATAAACTCTTTTTGGATAGAACTAAATTCAATATCATCCATTGGATAATATGTGATTCCACCTTTGTTTTGAGGAAGTCCAGCATTTGAGTGAACTGAAAGTGGTTTATTGCAAACTTCACTTAATATTTCAAGATGTTTTTTTACTTGCTCTGGTCCTGTACCACAATTAAATCCCAAAGATAAGATATCGTAAGGTTCTAAGATTGTCGCTACTGTTTGTGCATCAGTCCCAATCAACATTGTTCCACTTAACTCAATAGTTACACTTACCATAATTGGTATTGTTTTATCTATATCTTGCAATGCATTTATTGCTGCTTTTATTTGAAGAGGATCTTGGCAAGTTTCCAATAAAAATATATCAACTCCACCATCTATTAAACCTTGAGCCATAACTTTATATCCATTATACATAGTGTCATAATCTATATGTTTTAAACTTGGCAATTTAGTTCCAGGGCCAATAGAACCCAAACAAAATCTAGGCTTCTCTTTTGTGCTATATTTGATACATAAATCTTTTACTATCTTTGCACCATTTTTTGATAATTCATAAGCTCTATGAGCCATACCATATTCATCAAGTACCCAATCCATCGAACCAAAAGTATTTGTTTTGATTAAATCTGCACCAGCTTCTAGGTAATTTTTATGTATTTGTTCTAAAATATATGGTGCTGTAGAATTAAGAAGTTCATTACAACCTTCTTGGTCATTGTTATTTTCATCTAGCCAAGCATCTTTGGGTATATTTGCATTTTGCAATTGAGTACCCATAGCTCCGTCAATTATTAATGGTCGTTGTTTTATAATATTTAATATTGTTGTCTTCATATACTATAAGTGTATAATAATTATCTTTAAGAGTTAATTTGGTATAATCAAAGATATTATTACTTAAACAATAAATAATAAAACAATATGAAAAGGTATTTTAATTTATGAAAAAACAAAATATTATAGCTATAATTATTTTAACTATTTTATTTATTATATCTATTTTATCAATAAGTGTAGAAAAAGATATAAGGATAGACAATTATTTACAAAAAGAGCAAGATAATCTTAGTCACCAATTTAATGTAATATACAATGAAAAATATAATTTTGCACAACTAATTTATAATGATATTATTAGTGATGATTATGTTTTAAAGATTTTAGAGAAACAAAATAAAACAACATCAAAAAAAGAGTTAAATAGTTTAAGATACCAACTTTATAAATATTTGAATCCAAAATATAAACAATGGAAAATGTTAGGTATTCAACAATTACATTTTCATACTACACACAATATAAGTTTTTTAAGAATGCATAAACCAAATAAATATGGAGATGATCTTTCTAAAGTAAGAGAGAGTGTAAAAATTGTAAATAGTTTAGGTACTCCATCTACAGGATTTGAAGTTGGTAGAGTTAAATCTGCATTTAGATATGTTTTCCCTGTCTTTTCTGAATCTGGAAATGCAATAGGAAGTGTAGAGGCTTCTGTATCAACACAAGAGTTTCAAAAAGAGTTGGGACAAGCATTAAATTCTGAAATTGATTTTTTAATTAATAAAAATATTATTGATAAAAAATCATTTAAGGATGAGATTAAACAATATTATAAAGTAGCCCCTTTAAATAAACATTATTATGTAGATAAAATGCAAAGAGGTAATGCTTCTAAAATGACTGAAGAGATTAGGAAAGAGATAGGGGAGAGGCTAAATCAGAATAAGTTATTTTCTATCTATTTTAAATATAACAATAATTATAGAGTGGTATCTTATCTTCCTATAAAAAATATAAAAGACAATAAAGTTATAGCATATTTTATCAAATATAAAAATTCACACTATTTAACAAATTTATATAGAGATTATTATATATTATTATTAATTGTTACAATTTTATATTTGATGATTTTGGTATATATTTATACTAACAATAAATACAAAGATGAATTAGCTAGAAATTTAGAGATGATTCATCATCAAAAACTTGAATTACAAAGTACAGTAGAAGAGCTTGAAAAACAAAATATTCAAATTGCAAAACAGATGGATGATGCAAGGAAAAAAGATACTTTAATAGCAGAACAATCAAGATTAGCATCTTTAGGTGAGATGATAGGAAATATTGCACATCAATGGAGACAACCTCTTAGTGCGATATCTACAAGTGCTAGTTCTATGAGTGTTCAAAATGAGATGGGTATTTTGGATTGTCAAAAAGATCTAAATCCTGCATTAAATAAAATTATAGAAAAAACACAGTTTTTATCACAAACGATAGAGGATTTTAGAAATTTTATCGAGGGTAAAAAAGAGAAAGTTGAATTTGTTATATCTAGTGCAATAGATAGTGCTTTTAGTGTAGTTGATAGTAGTATATCAAATCACCATATAACTATTATAAAAAGTTATGAAGATATGATATTTTTAAATAGTTATAAAAATGAGTTTATACAAGGTGTATTAAATATTATAAATAATGCAAAAGATGCTTTAGATGATGGTAAAAGAGATATTAAAGAGAGATTTTTATTTGTAGATATATCTAAAGATGATAATTTTGCAACAATAGTTTTTCAAGATAATGCAGGTGGAATACCAGATGATGTGATTGGTCATATATTTGAACCATATTTTACTACAAAACATCAATCTCAAGGTACTGGACTTGGATTGTATATGACATATAAAATTATTGTAAATAGTATGAAAGGTTCATTGATGGTAGAAAATAATAAATTCAATTATAATGGCAAAGAGTATTATGGAGCTAGATTTACGATTAAATTACCATTGGTATTAGAAGAGGATAAGGATTAGAGATATGTTTAATAAAGATTTTTTAAAAACACTAACAATTATGTATGTTGAAGATGATGAGAGTATTAGAACATCTTTGGGAAATATATTAAAAAAAGTATTCAATGAGGTTATAACTTGTGTAGATGGTAAAGATGGAGTATCAAACTATAAGCTATATACTCAAGATATGGATATACAATTTGATGCTATAGTTAGTGATATAAATATGCCAAATATGAATGGGCTAGAGATGATAAAGGAGATAAGAAAATTAGATGCAGATATTCCAGTAATCCTTACAACAGCTCATGGTGAAGCTAACTATTTAATGGAAGCTATTAAGGTAAATGTATCTGGTTATACACTTAAACCAATAGATACAAAAGAGTTACTTGTAACTATACAAAAGTTTTGTGAAATAAAAAGAAATCAAAGATTAATAGCGGAAAAAGAAGCAGAACTATCAGAATATATGGATTTAGTAAATGGGATTGCAACTATTGTAAAAGTAAATGAAAAAGATACCATTATCCATGCAAATCAATTTTTTGTAACAGTAGCAGATTATGAAGAGGAGGAGTTGTTAGGGACAAATATTATACTTGCAATTCATCCAGATTCTATCCCTACAAGTTATAAAGAGATGAAAGCAACTATAAGTAAAGGTGAGACTTGGTCTGGTAAACTTAAATATGTTACTAAAAATAAAGAGATTTTTCATCTTCGTTCTACAAATATACCTACAAAAGATCCAGATACTGGTAAAGTGATAGGTTATACATCAATTGGATTTTTAGCAGATGATGAGGAGCAAGAGAAACAAGAAACAATGTCTAAAGTTAGACAAAATATCTTAAAAGAGAAACAAAAAATATTACACCTAAACAAAGAGGTGAAACATCTAAAACATAAAAAGAACTCATCATCAGCACCTGGAGATACAAAGCTTGTAAAAGAGGTACTTGGTAGTGAGAGAAAAAAAGTTTCAGATTTGCATAATCAGATACAACATTATGAAAATGAGATAAGTTCTCTAAAAAGTAAATTAGCAAATATTGCAGATATAGAGATAGCAAAACGAAAAGGGTTATTGCTACAAATAAATGAATTGAAAAAAGAGAATAAAGTATTAAGGGATAGAATAATTAGCCTAGAGAGTAAAATTATATCTATGACACCAAAACCAAAATATATAGATTAAAGTGTCTGCACTTATCTCTATACTTACAATATATTTCTTTATATTTGTAGGATTTAGTGCAAAAAAGATATTTAAAGATGAGATAGATGAAAAGACATTAATTCTTATATCTATATATTTTTTGCAACCAATCTTAACTTTTTGGGGACTTACTAGAACACCTTTAAATTTTAATATATTTTTTACCCCATTTATATATTTTATTACAATATCTACAATTTTAGTGGTACTTTTATTTCTCAGTAGATATATATTAAAAGATAAAAAAGAACAATCTATATTTGTAGCAACATCATTAATTGGGAATACTGGTAATCTTGGTATTCCATTGGGTATTGCACTTTTTGGAGATAGTAGTATTGTATATACAAGTATGATAAATATAGCAAATATATTTTTTATATATACTGTTGGTATCTATTTATTTGCTAAAGAGGAATATACTTTTAAACAATCAATCTCCTCAATGGTAAAGATACCAATATTGTGGTTTGCAATCATTGCTTTAGTATTTAATTATCTAGGTATTAATATAGATACAAGTATAAATAATGCTTTGCAGATGGGTGCATATAGTGCTATTGTTATTCAGCTTATTATATTTGGAATATATCTAAATAAAGTGGATATAAAAAATCAAAATCTAACATTGACACTTAGTACATCATTTGTTAAATTGATATTATTACCAATAGTTGGTATTGGATATTCTTTACTATTTCATCTTGATCCACTAATAGCTTCTATATTAGTAGTCTCTTTATCTACACCCTTAGCGGTAAATAATGTAAATATTGCAGCATTATTTAATTGTAAGCCTTATTTAGTAGCAAATATTGTATTGGTATCAACGATATTATTTTTAGCAATATTTTATTTTGATTTACAATTTATAGATATGGTATTTTAGAATGTGTGGTATAATAGGATTAAATTTTAAACCCAAAGAAAGTTTTATAGATATAATAAATATAATGAAAAATAGAGGTATAGATAATATCTCTTATAAAGATATCAATGGTAACCACTTTGGGCATACAAGATTAAGTATTATAGATATAGATGATGAAGCAAATCAACCTATGGTATTTGATGATATTGTTATAGTATTCAATGGTGAGATATACAATTATAGAGAATTGAAAAAAGATGAAGAATTAGTTTGTCAAACTAAAAGTGATACAGAGGTTATAATACGATTGTATCAAAAATATGGGATTGAGTTTTTAAATAAACTAAATGGAGCATTTGCTTTTTGTATATATGATATCAAAATTGATAGATATTTTTGTGCTAGAGATAGATATGGTAAAAAACCATTTTATTATTATTGTAAAGATGGTAAATTTATATTTGCAAGTATGATAAAGCCTATTATTAAATCTATTGGATTTACTCCACCTTTAAATAAAATAGCACTTAGTCAATATTTACAATATTTTACTCCACTTGCCCCCAATACATTTTATACTAATATCCTAAAGTTAGATAGTTCTTCATATTTGATATATGAAAATGGTAACCTTTTAATAAAAAAATATTATCAAATAAAAACAAAGAAAATAATATATAATGAGGATGAAGCTTTAAAATCTATAGAGGATACACTTTTAAAATCTATAGAAGATAGAATGGTAAGTGATGTAGAGATTGGTTCACTTTTAAGTGGAGGTATCGATAGTAGTTTAGTAAGTACTATTTATAGTAAGATTTCAAATAAACAGATAAAAACATACTCTATAGGGTATGAAGGTATGGAGAGATATAGTGAATTGCCATTTGCATCAATTGTAGCAAAAGATATAAATTCTATCCATACCGCTATATATTTGACACAAAAAGAGTATATCTCTTGTATAGATGAGGTATTTGAAGCACTTGAAGAGCCACATAGTGATCATGCTAGTATCCCTTTGTATTTTATGACAAAGATGATAAAAAAAGATGGTATCAAAACAGTATTTAGTGGAGAGGGTAGTGATGAATTGTTTTTAGGATATAATAATTATGCAAAATTTTATGAATATTATAGATTTAAACAAACATTATCTAAAGAGCAAAAATCATTTTTAAAACAAAATTTAAAAAATACAAAAACAACAACAAAAGAGATAGAGTATCTAAAAAGGGTGCTAAATGATGAACTTATATATAATAGTTTTGGAGAAATATTTACATTAAATCAAAAGAAAAGATTATTTAAAAAAGTACCACAATTTAGCTATTTTAAAGAGAAAAAAGATCCTATAGATTGGATGAGTTATATAGATTTAAAAGTTTGGTTGGGGGAGAGTTTATTAAGTAAAGTTGATAAGATATCTATGGCAAATAGTGTAGAGTGTAGAAATCCATTTTTGGACGTTAATCTTGTAGATTTGAGTTTTAAGATTGATTCTAAATTAAAGTTGGGTGATACAAATAAATATCTATTGAAGAAAATTGCTTTAAAATATATCCCAAAAGAGATTGTAAGTAGAGAGAAAAAAGGGTTTAACAGCCCTTATAATGAATGGTTAAATAAAGAGTTTAAAGATGATATCTTAAATGAGATATTAAAAGCAAATAAGTTACATAATCTTTTTGATATAGAGTATATCAAAGAACTTTATATAGCATCTTTAAATAATAAACAAAAACAACATATATACTCACTTTGGGTATTTAGTAGGTGGTATAATATCAATTATGGATAAATTAAAAGATAAAAAGATATATTTTAGTGGTAAGGGTGAGTATATATCAAAAGTAGAACTTGAAAAATATTTGATAACTTTTGGTGTAAAATTTGTACCTAGTTTGCAAGATGCTGAAGTTATAATAGAAGGTAATCTAACACCTCCAAATATATCATCAAAAATATTTCAATATCAACAAAATGGTATAAAAGTTATTACTATAGAAGAGTTAGAAAAAGATTTCTCAAAAAATCTAAATATCAAAAATATATTAATGGCTATAAAATTGACTAAGAACACCGATAGGTTGATTGAGTTATTAAAAAATAGTTATTTTGATGATAATACTTTTTTACAATTATTAAAACAATATAGATGGAGTGTTCAAGAACTATATGAAGATGATGAAAGTCGTGATATTTGTAAAGCTATTACAAGTAGATTTTGTAGTTTGATAAATAAAAATCACAATATACAATATGCCCCTATTGGTATATATTATACGGCACTTGAAACATCAAGTTGTGAATTGCTTGAATTTATCTATAATATGCCAGATTATAAAATAAGTGATAAAAATATAAAACAAAATCAACCATTAACTTTAAAAGAGGTGGTTGCTCTAAATCCAAACTCTTCAAAATCTTTACATATTGAGATATTGGAAAATCAAAATATTAAAGAGTTGGAGTTTTTAGCATTAAATCACCATATCGATATAGAGATAAAAGAACGATTGAAATTATTGAAACTAGATACTATAACACAAAAACTAATTATAGCTCAGAATTATATTTGTGATGATATTCAAGAGGTTATAGATAATAAAAATATTCAAAATTATTTTTTAAAATATTACTTTTTTGATGATAAGTTATTTAGTGAAGTTTTGTCTTTGTTAACTACAGATACCCAAAAGATATATCTAAGTATGAATAATTTTCTTACTGAAAATATGTTAAGTGATATAGAGGGTTTAAACATTACAAATGCTACAATAAATATACTAAAAAATAAACTTATCTCCAATGATATAAAAGTAAAATATTTTAAACTAGATGATAAGATATATAATATATCATTGGCTCATAATGAAAATTTAACTAAAGATGAGTTTTATATATTATGGGACAAAAATGATTTGGATATCAATATATCATTGGCTAGTAATATATCAACACCAAAAGAGATACTTCAAAAGCTATATGATACAAATCAAAGATTTATACATACTGTACTTTGTAATAATATAAGTACTCCTATACAAATACTTATGCAATTACAATTGGATAATGAATTAAAAATTTTAGTGAAAGAGAATCCAACCTATCAAGCTTTTGCTCAAAAGATGCTTGGATATATGGAATAAAGGGGAAAGAAGATGACTGCAATAGATTTAAAAGAATCACTTATATCATTGATAGATGAACAAATACCAGTTTTTATTTGGGGAGATCCAGGAATTGGAAAATCATCTATTGTAAAACAAATAGCAAAAGAGAAATCTATGAATTTTATAGATTTGAGGTTGTCTCTTTTAGATCCTACAGATTTAAGAGGGATACCATTTTTTAATAGTGAAGATAAAAGTGCTATTTGGGCTAAACCAGAATTTTTACCAAATAGTGATACAAAAGAGTATGGTATATTATTTTTAGATGAGATAAATTCAGCACCGCCAACTATTCAAGCAGCTGCTTATCAATTGATATTGGATAGGAAAATAGGGGAATATCACTTACCACTAAATTATGCAATAATTGCTGCTGGAAATATAGAAACAAATAGAGGAGTTACATATCGTATGCCAACACCTTTAGCTAATAGATTTGTCCATCTTACATTGGAAGTTGATTTTTATTCTTGGAAACAATGGGCATACAAAAATAATATAGACAACAAAATAATATCTTATCTCAATTATAAACCATCCAATCTATTTTTGTTTGATAGTTCTTTATCTCAAAAAGCTTTTGCGACACCTAGAAGTTGGGAGTATGTAAATAATATTTTAAAATCAAACTTAAATAATAAACTATATATTGATGTGATAAGTGGAGCTATAGGGGAAGAGAGTTGTGAAGAGTTTTTAAACTTTTGTGCTGTAATGGGTGAGTTACCAAATATTGATGATATATTTTTAAATAAAGATATAATAATACCAACTAACAATTCTGTATTGTATGCTTTATGTAGTGGTATAGTATATGCATTGATAAATGAATATAGTGATAATAGATTGGATATGGTATTGAATTTTTCATTAAAGTTACCAAGTGAATTTTCAGTATTATTGATAAAAGATTTACAGCAACAAAATATTGAAGTTGAATATAGTCAGATATGGACAACTTGGGTTGAACAAAATGGATTTTTATTAGATTGAAACAGATAATTGAAAAAGTTAAAGCTAAATTAATTTTTGAACAACCATATTTTGGTACCATAGTATCATCTTTGAATGTGATAGAAAATAATGATATTCAAACTTTTCAAACACAAAATGATATCATTGAATTTAATAGTGAATTTTTAGCTACTTTAAGCACAAAACAAATAGCATTTACCCTAACAAATTGTGCAATGCACTATGCTTTTGATTATAACAATAGACAAAACAATAGAATACAATGGTTGTGGTTACTAGCCAAAGATTATGCTATAAATAATCTTTTGATAAAAAATAATCTAACTCCTCCAAAATATATAAATTATGATATAAGATTTCAAGATTGCACGGCGGAAAAGATTTATACTATTTTAAAAGATGAAATAGATAATAAAGAGGAAAATTACAATAGTGTAAAGCATATAAAATATGATAAAAAGCAGATATCTTTAGATGACAATAAAAGTAATCAAAAACATATATTAAAAAAAGCAAAAGAATATGGAGAATTACCACTTGGGATAGAACTTTTGATAACAGATATCTATAAAGGTACTATCAACTGGCAAGATGAATTGTATGAGATTATAGAACAAAGTTTTAAGTTTGATTATCAATTAATCCCACCAAATAAAAGATATATATCTTATGGGATAGCTTTACCAAGTTTAAATGGAACTATTACAAAAATAGTTATAGCTATAGATTCTAGTGGCTCTATTGATGATAATAAACTAACAACTTTTTTATCAGAAGTTTCATCTATTATGGAAAATTTTATAAATTATGAGATAGATTTAATTATAGCTGATGCAAAAGTACAAGAACATATAGTTATCTCTACTGGAGATAATTTGCCATCTAGTATTAAAGGTGGTGGAGGGACAAATTTTATTAATACTTTTGAATATATTCAGAAAAATATATATAATATTGATATATTTTTATATTTTACAGATGGGATAGGAAAATTCCCAAATAAAGTGTATGATTTTGATACAATATGGGTGTTAAGTGGTGATATTAATATCCCATTTGGAAGAAAAATTTTAATTGATAAAGGGATAAAATGAAACAAAAGATTATATTATTTGATTTAGATGGTACTTTAATAGATAGTACAGATGCAATAGTGGGTACTTTTTATTATAGTTTTGAAAAAATGAATTATGAGTTTAAAGGTACTACTGATGATATAAAAAATGTTATAGGGTATCCTTTGGATATAATGTATGAAAGATTAGGTGTGCCAAAAGATAAAGTATGGGATTTTGTAGATACTTATAAAATGAGATATAGAGAGATATCTTTAGAACAGACAATACTATTAGATGATGCTATTGAAACGTTAGAGTTAGCAAGTAAAATAGCAAGATTGGGAATTGTTACAACAAAAACAACACAATATACAATTCCTTTGCTTGAAGATATGGGGATAATGAAATATTTTGAGTGTATAGTAGGAAGACAAGAGGTTCAAAATCCAAAACCACATCCAGAGCCAATATTAAAAGCTATGGAATTATTAGATGTAACAAATAGTAACTATGATATTTATATGATAGGTGATACAAAGTTAGATCTAATATCTGCTAAAGATGCAGGTATTAAGGGTATTGGTGTATTATGTGGATATGGTAAAAGTGAAGATTTGAAGCAATATACTAATATTGTAGTTCAAAATTCACTTGAAGCTGTAAAAACTATAGTAAATAGTGAAAAATAAAGCATATTATAAGTTGTATTTGTTTAAAATTAATACAAATACTTATGTAATTAAATATTAAGGAGATAACATGCTAGAAATTAGATGGCATAGTAGAGCTGGACAAGGTGCTGTAACAGGTGCTAAAGGTTTAGGCTCAGTAGCTGCAGAAACAGGGAAGCAAGTACAAGCTTTTTCATTTTATGGGTCTGCAAAAAGAGGTGCTTCAATGACTGCTTATAACAGAATTGATGATGAACCTATTTTAAATCATGAAAGATATATGCAACCAGATTATGTATTTGTTATTGATCCTGCTCTAGCATTTACAGATAATATTACTGAAGATTGTGGTGAAGATACAAAATATATTATCACTACACATTTAGAAAAAGATGAATTAATATCATTAATCCCTGCACTACAAGGTAAAGAGGATAATGTATATGTTTTAGATTGTTTAACAATTGCTCAAGAAACTATTGGAAGACCAATCCCTAATACACCAGTATTGGGTGCATTTATGAAAATATCTCAAATGTTTCCTATTGATGAATTTAAAGCATCTATGAAAAAGATTTTAGGTAAATTACCAGAAAAAATTGTTGAGGCAAATATGCTTGCTATTCAACGAGCTTATGATGAAGTAAAATAGGAGACTAATATGGCAAAAGAAAAAGATTTATCAACTAGAGTAGTTCCTGAGCTAAAAAGTAAACCAGATACAAAATCTATTTATGATATGGGTTGGGATGAGTTAGTTCAAGGTGCAGCTTGTTTTTCATTTGAAGATGAGATTGAACATACAGTAGTAAATACTCAACCAGAAGATAGAAAATATGCAGAAACAAACTCAATCAACAAATATGTTGGAGATTGGAGAGTTGTAAAACCAGTTTGGAATGTAGATTTATGTATTGATTGTCAAAATTGTTGGTTATATTGTCCAGATACATCTATTATCTCAAGAAATAAAGAGATGGTAGGGGTTGATTATGACCATTGTAAAGGTTGTGGAATTTGTGTTGAAGTTTGTCCTACAAATCCAAAATCATTATTGATGTTTAGTGAAAATATGAAAAATGAAGATGCTCTTGGTATTTGGCCAAGCAAAACAAAGAAAGGTGAATAATAATGTATAGAAATAAAAAATCTATGGAATTAAATACTGTTGAAGTATGGGATGGAAACTTCGCAAATTCACATGCTTTAAGACAAGCAGGTGTTGATGTTGTTGCAGCTTATCCTATTACACCATCTACTGGTACAGTAGAAGGATATGCTTCTCATCATGCAAATGGTTATGTTGATGGTGAAATTGTAATGGTAGAATCAGAGCATGCAGCTATGTCTGGGTGTATAGGTGCAGCAGCAGCAGGTGCAAGAGCAGCAACTGCTACATCTTCACAAGGTTTAGCTCTTATGGTTGAAACATTATATCAAGCAAGTGGTATGAGAATGCCTATCGTTTTATGTTTGGTAAATAGAACATTAGCAGCTCCATTAAATGTAAATGGTGATCATTCAGATATGTATCTTGCAAATCAATCTGGTTGGATAAGTATTGATGCTTGTACTCCAGAAGAATCTTATGATTTAGTATTATGTGCATTTAGAATAGGTGAGCATTTAGATGTAAGATTACCAGTAATTGTAAATCAAGATGGTTTCCTAACATCTCATAAAGCACAAAATGTAAGACCTTTAAGTGATAAAGATGCTTATGATTTTGTTGGTGATTATGTAGAAGTAAATTCATTACTTAATTTTGATAAGCCAGTAACTCATGGTGTTCAAACTGAATCAGATTGGCACTATGAACATAAAGCAAAACAAAATGATGCTATGATGAATTCTGTAAAAGTTATAGAAGAAGTGTTTGAAGAATATGCAAAAATAAGTGGTAGAAAATACAATCTTATAGAAACATATCTTTGTGATGATGCAGAGGTTGTAATTGTTTGTATGGGTACAACTTATGAAACAGCAAAAGTAACTGCAGATAAATTAAGAGCAGAAGGTAAAAAAGTTGGTGTTCTTATGCCAAGAGTATTTAGACCTACTCAAATTGATCTATTAGCTGAACTTTTAGCAGATAAAAAAGCTGTAGTATGTATGGATAGATCAGCTCCTGGTGGGCAAATGGGATTATTATACAATGATGTTACTGGAGCATTATTTAATACATCAGCAAGACCACTTGTAAGTAATATTATTTATGGTCTAGGTGGAAGAGATATCAATGTTGCAGCATTAACAGATATATTTAATACTGCACTTGAAGAAGTTGCTAATGGTAAATTAAATGGTACAATTCAAAGATGGTCTGGAGTTAGAGGACCTGAATTAAAATACTATAATGTGAAAGGATAATAGGATGTCATGTTCAATAGGTGGTTGTATACCACAAGGAAATAAAGAGATAAAAAATTTAAAATCTTTCTCAACTTCTGCAGAGAGATTTGAAGGTGCACATGTATTATGTCCAGGGTGTGCTCACTCAATTATAGTTAGAGAAGTATTAAATGCTACAAATGACAATATGGTATTGGGTTCTTCTACAGGATGTTTAGAGGTTTGTACTGCTATCTATCCTCATACATCTTGGGATAGTTCTTGGATACATATTGGTTTTGAAAATGGTTCTACAGCAGTTGCTGGTGCAGAATCTGCAAATAAAGCTTTAAGAAGAAAAGGTAGAATTGATCCAAATACACCAGAGCCTAAATTTGTTGCTTTTGGTGGAGATGGTTCAACTTATGATATTGGTTTCCAATGGATCTCTGGATGTTTTGAAAGAGGACACAATATGATGTATGTTTGTTTAGACAATGAAGTTTATGCAAATACAGGTGGACAAAGAAGTTCATCTACTCCAATAGGTGCAAGTGCTACAACTACACCAGCTGGAAGTACATCTTATGGTGAAAAACAAAATAAAAAAGATATGTTATCTATCATGGCAGCACATGGTGCTCCTTATGTTGCACAAATTGCTCCAAATAAATGGAAAGATATGGTTAAAAAAATCCAAAAAGGATTTGATGCAAATGGTCCTGTATATATCAATGCAATGTCAGCTTGTACTACAGAGTGGAAATTCCCTATCAATCAAACTATAGAAGTTAGTGATATGGCAACTGATAGTTTAGTATTCCCATTATATGAGATTATTGAAGGTAAAGAATTAAATATCACATATAGACCAAAAAATATTGTACCTGTAAGAGATTATCTAGGTGTACAAGGTAGATTTAAACATCTATTTAAAAAAGAAAATGAATACCTAATTGATGAATGGC
>Ga0256843_1002254_pt1 | contig 14266 bp, 16 predicted proteins | sample AlvinellametaG_FD_191572 | JGI IMG/M metagenome (GOLD analysis project Ga0256843, IMG submission 191572) | Pompeii worm associated microbial communities from hydrothermal vent at the East Pacific Rise, Pacific Ocean - Alvinella | ecosystem: Host-associated > Annelida > Integument > Unclassified ... | reverse complement strand
CTTTAGATACAGAGAAGTTTTTAGAGAGAAAAAATATGCTCATAGGTAGTGGTGTTAAACGTTTTTTTGATGAGTTTGCATACACAGACTACTATATTTTTCGTCCACCAGATAGATCAAGAGAGAAGATCTACATCTATGGTGTTTTAGACAAACAAACAGATGTTTTAAGTAACGATATGGTGCTTATGAGTATGCAAAATGCAAAAAAAGTGTTGGGTGTAGAAGATGATTTTGTAACTGATGTTGTCATAAAGGTTGCAAACCCTAAGGAGCTAACAACGATTGTTAACAAACTAAAGATGTTACACTTTAACGTACGGATTATTACTAAAGAAGATATTCAAAGATATTATAAAAATATTTTTAACTACAAAGGTGGGCTTTTTTTAGCGCTTTACATAGTTACACTTTTAAGTTTTATGCTTATTTTATACCAACGCTACTCACTTACAAAGAGTGATGAACTGCAAGAGGTAGCTATTTTGCGTTTGAGTGGTTGGAAAATAGATGAGATCGTATGGCTTAAACTCTTTGAAAATTTTGTTGTAGTTGTGAGTGCATTTATGAGTGGTGTTATGGTGGCGTTTGTTTATGTAGAGTTTTTTGGAGGAGGTGTTTTACAAGCACTCTTTTTAGGAGATGAGAACTTACATATGTGTGCCTCTTTGAGTGTAGATTTTGATTCTGCTTCACTCTTTGGGCTTTTTCTATTTTTTACTCTTCCCTATCTTGGAGCTGTTGTTCTTCCACTTTACAGAGCAACTACAAAAGATGCTATGGAGATTTTACGATGATAGAGTGTAGAGCAGTGACGAAGATCTATAAGGGTAAAGAGATTGTAAAGGAGTTGAACCTTTGTGTAGAGGAGGGTGCATTTGTTGTTATAGAGGGGGAGAGTGGAGGAGGAAAATCTACACTCTTAAATATGCTTGCTTTGTTAGTACAACCAACAAGTGGTGAGATCCTCATAGAGGGGGAAAATATAGCACTTCTTTCTGATTATCATAGTTCACAATATAGAAAAAACTTTGTTGGGTATCTCTCACAGGAGTACTACCTTTTTGAAAATTTGAGTGTATATGAAAACCTTCTTGCTCCCTTAGTTGTACAAGATCTTTCATTTGGAGAGATAAACAAACGCATAGAGCAAAAGTTGCAATTAGCACATATAGCAAATAAGAGAGATGCCAAAGTAGCACATCTCTCAGGTGGTGAGAAACAGAGAGTTGTTTTAGCAAAAGCACTACTGAACAACCCAAAACTACTACTTTGTGATGAACCAACAGCAAATTTAGATGATATAAATACACAACATTTTATAGCACTTGTAGAGCAACTACAAAAAGAGGGTAGTACACTCATAGTTGTAACACATGACAAACGTTTAAAACATTTAGAGAGTGTAAGTCGTTATTATAAGATGCACAATGGCACGTTACAACCTCGGAGCTAACATATGCAACATCTCTTTCTCTCTCCCTCTTTAGTTGTTGAGTTTCTTTTAAATGGGGTTATTTTTTTTCTTATGAGTGTAGCGTTTGTAGCGACACTTCCCTTTCTTTCACAACGCTATAAAATATCTCAATCGTTTACATATAGCGTGCAAAAAAATACACATCTTGTAGCTACATTATTAACTCTTGTGCTGTTTTTTAAACTTCTTCTTTTGCCATTTTTTCTCTATAACCTAGACAAACTTTCTCTTTTTCTCTCAGGTGCTATGTGTGCTGCGGGTGTTGTGAGTGCAAATAGTTATGGAGGTGTGTTAGTAGTTGTTAAACTTACAACACCTCTTCTTTTAATGCTCTATGCTCTTTTGTACAAAGAGAGTCAAATGCAAAAGAGTCACTATCTCTCAAGAAAGCGACATATATTGTTTATAGGTGTGTATATGTTAGTTGTTATAGAGATGATACTGAGTTATCTTTACTACACACATATACCATTAAATCAAACGCTCTCATGCTGTTCTACACTCTATACAAACAGCTCTGTACATAACAGATCAACACTCTCTTTATTACTTCCTTTTTATGGTGTATATGGGGCTATTGTATTTTTTACACTTCAAAGAAAGAGAGTTGTTGTTGCATTGTTGAGTTTGGTTTTTCTCTATACTTCCTATGAAGCTATAACATACTTTTTTAGTAGTTATATCTATGAGTTACCATCTCACAAATGTCCCTATTGTATATTAGGAAGTGATTATAATTATGTTGGTTATCTCATATATGCACTTCTCTTTTTTGCAACATTTTATGCACTAAAAGATGCGTTTTTTAAAGAGGAGACGAGCTACAAAAGAGTGTTGTTTTTCTACACATCTTTTGTTTTTGTGCTTTGCTATTTTTTTATACACTATTTAATAAAAAATGGTACGTTTTTATGGTAGCATTAAGTTAAAAATAATGGAAAAGATTTAGTATGTTTAAAATAATAACTTTAACATCGATACTTGCTGTTTTACTCTTAAGTAGTGCAGATGCAAGTGAAGATATGAAAAAATGGCTCCGTCCTTCAGAGGTTCCACAACCGAAAGATAATAAACTCACACCTGAGCGTATAGCACTTGGAAAACTACTCTACTTTGATACACGACTCTCCTCTACAAATAAAGTCTCTTGTGCTACTTGTCATCATCCTCAACGTGGTTGGACAGACTTAGTTCCTGTTCCAAAGGCGGTAGGTGTAAATGGTGCAGTTGTACCTAGAAACTCCCCTGTTGTACTAAATACAGCATATCAAAATCGTCAGTTTTGGGATGGTCGTGCAAGAACATTAGAGGAACAGGCTCTTGGACCGATCTCTGCAGATGTTGAGATGAATATGCCACTAAAGAAACTTCTTCCAAAACTTAACAAGATCAAAGGGTATCAAAAACTTTTCAAAGAGGCATACCCTGAATCAAACGGTACTATAACAAAAGAGTACCTTGCAAAAGCGATAGCATCTTTTGAGAGAACGGTGCTCTCTACAACATCACCATTTGATAGATTTGCTATGGGTGAGAGTGATGCCATAGATGCACAAGCAAAAAGAGGGTTTGCACTTTTTAAGGGTAAAGCACACTGTACAGATTGTCACGATAAGTTTAACTTCACAGATGGAAGTTTTCATAATATAGGGTTAAGAGATGGTGAACTTCATGGAAAGGAACTTGGTCGTTACAATGTAAAGCATCGTGCAACTTGGTATGGCGTTATGAAAACACCAACGCTAAGAGATATAACAAAATCTGCTCCATATATGCATGATGGAAGTGTTAAAACATTGACAGAAGCAACGTATATATGTGCAAATGGTGGACGCTACTCAAAAAATGTTAAAAATCTTTCAACATATATAAAAAATAGAAAGTTAAATGAGCAAGAGATAGCAGATATAGTAGCTTTTATGAAAACACTCACAGGGGAAGATATGAAGTTTGAGATCCCTAAAAAATTTCCACAATAAGACAAGGATAAAGAATGAAAAACATACTAAAACCATTTGGAGCATTACTATTGTTTTCAACTGTTGTTTATGCTAAAAACTATGTAGTTGATCAAAAAGGTAAGACGTTTATTCCTCATGAGATCACAGTAAAAGCGGGTGATACTATAACATTTAAAAACTCTGATCCTTTTGCACATAATGTTTATACAGATGATGAAGATAATGAGTTTGATGTAGGTATGCAACCTGCTGGTTCCTCTTCAACTATTACCGTTAAACCTGGTGGAAAGTTTATAGTGGAGTGTGCTATTCACCCAAATATGCTTTTAGAAGTAAATATAGATAAATAATATGAGATATGCCTTTTTTTTTCTTTTTTTAAGTCTAGCTCTGTTTGCTGATCAAAGGGAGTTTGCAGTAGGAAAAGAGATATTTCAAAAAAGTTGTGTTGTTTGTCATGCAGAAGATGGATCTGCAAATGTAGAACAGAAGTTAGTGGTTATGCCAAGAGATTTAACACGTTCTATTTTGTATGAGGAACAAAGCTACAAGATTATAAAGTATGGTTCAAAACATTGGGGGAGTGTTGCAGATATTATGCCCTCATTTCAAGAGATGTATAATGAGTATGAACTCCATGCTGTTGCTCACTATATAAGTAGTGCATTTCACCCAAATACAAAACAAAGAATTGAAAAACTTTATAAAGAGAGTCTCAAGCTGACACAAGAGCAAAAAGAGAAGATGTTTCAAAGAGGAAAGAAGATATATAAGCGTAATTGTAGTTGGTGTCATGGTGAAACAGGAGAGGGTGATGGTGAAGCAACACGTAACCCTGAAAAGTCGATATACCCCTACAATTTGCGTAAAACATTACTTGATGAGAAGCAGATATTTCTCTATGCAAAGTATGGTGGTCGTTACTTTGGTACACATAAAAACGATATGCCAAACTGGTCTAGGAAGTATGATGATTTTACTTTAAAATCGGTAGCTCACTACATAGTTGAAGCATTGCAAAAATAAAATAAAAGAGGCTCAAAGTATTATGAAAAAAGCATATATAAACAGTTATGATTCTCTCTCTTGTGCTGGAGATACAGAGGAGCTTATGGAAGCTATTTACAACAAAAAGAGTGCGATTAGCATAGATACAACTTATATGCCACAGACTCCCGTTGCTCTTGGAAAGATGCAAAGAGAAGATTTTTTTGAAGCTTTAAATGATGTTGTTGCAAATGTATTGCAAAGTTCAGATCTACAAGATTTTTCAAACACCCTTCTTTTGGTTGGTTCCTCTGTTGGAGGGATGGTAGAGAGTGAGTTGCACTACTTTGAAGATAAAAACTATAAAAATATAGACCCTAACAAACATGCCATAAGTGTTATAGCAGATCATCTACAAAAGAGGTTTGGTTTTGCACAAACACGTTCACTCTCAACTGCATGTACATCAAGTGCAAACGCGATGCTTTTAGCAAAGAGGCTCATAGGTGTTGGTGCGTATGAAAATATTTTGGTTGTAGGAGCAGATGCACTTTGTTATACAACAGTTTGTGGGTTTTATGCGTTGAGTGTACTCTCTTCAAAACCATCAACGCCGTTTAATGAAGCAAGAGAGGGTATGAACGTAGCTGAAGCAATAGGTGCACTTCTTATTCAAAATTATCCAACACCAGAAGCGGTTGAGTTAGTGGGAGTAGGAGCAAGTAGTGATGCGTACCATATGACAAACCCAGATCCAGAAGCAAAAGGTGCAATAGCATCTATGCAAAATGCACTTGATGATGCAGGTTTGAGTGTTGATGATGTTGATTATATTAACGCACATGGAACGGGAACTATGGCAAACGATAGAGTAGAGGCTTTAGCTATTGAGAAACTTTTTCATGGTGTTGAGGTAAGCTCTACAAAGGCGATTATTGGACATACTCTTGGTGCGGCGGCTGCTATGGAAGCGATCATATCATGTGAGGTGATAAAGTCACAAAAAGTCCCTCCACAAACAGCATTAACGCAACAGGAAAACAGTAACATTACAATTCCAACACAGAGTGTTACAAAAGAGATAACATATGTTTTATCAAACTCTTTTGCGTTTGGTGGAAACAACGCATCACTTCTTTTTGGTAGGGTTAAATAATGAGAGTAGCAGTAAAGATAACAAGTGGTGCAAAGGTGTTTGCTCCTAAAAAAATAGAAGATTTAGAAGAGAAACGTATAGTTCCAAAGATGATGCTTCGTCGTCGTCTGACAAGAAATGCAAAGATGATGCTCTACATAGCAGATAAGTGTAGTTTTGATGGAAGTAAGATAGTTTATGCTTCAGCATTTGGAGAGCTTCAAGCCACAGTAGGTATAACAGATGCCATACTCAATGAAACACAGATAAGCCCAACACTCTTTCAAAATAGTGTCTATAACTCAGCACCATCATACTTCTCTCTTTTAAATGGTGACAAAGATGAGATCTTAACGATCTCTTCAGGTATGCAAAGTGCTCATGATGCTCTTCAAACAGCAGCACTTCAAGCACTCTTATCTCATGAAAAGGTGTTGTGTGTAGCAAGTGAGTGTTTAGATATAGAGAAGATAGAAGAGGTAAAGAGTTGTACTTCCTACTTAGAGTCTGCCGCAGGTGTTGTTGTAGAGATTAGTGATAATGAAGAGGGTGCAAAAGAGATCGAACCTATAACACAAGAGGGTATCATACCATCACTTCATGAGCTTTTTAGTGTTGTTGAGATGCTTGAAAAAGAGAATGAATTAAAAGTTTTTGTGGAGCTTTAGTTTTTAGAGAAGATCCTTGAGAGGTACTCTCTCAAGGAAGTTGTGTTTACTTGAAGTTTACAGAAACACTATGTGGATTAGCAGATGTGTTGATCATAGTACCATTGATAGCTTTTCCATCTTGAAAGTTAATAAGAAAAGTTCTCCATCTTGTTCTCCAGTATTTCCATTGATCCATTTCAGTAGATGGTGTTACGTGTGCCGGAGGTGTTCCTAAAGAGATAAGAACAGCTTTTTTACTCATACCTGGTACAACTTGTGCAGTTTTAATCGCTTTACGCTCTTTTTTTGTAAATTTGTTAAGATTTACTTTTTTAGTTGAGAAGTATTGTTTTGCGATTTCATCTATGCCAACACCAGTATATTTTGGTTTATTTCTAAGAAGAATCTCTTGACCTTTGTAAAGAAATGTGATCTGATTTTTTTCGATCTCTTGCATAGTAACTTGTGAGTTTACAGGTAGTAAAATACCAACTTGGTAGTTTGTAGTTTCAACGATTTTTACACCACCTCTTGCAATATTATAGTGCATATTTCGTGTAGTATAAAGTTTTGCTTTGTTATCAAACTTTTTTTGTACTTCTGGAGAGAGTTTTGCTCCACCACAACCTGTAAAGAAAACACCTAAACCAACAATGGCAATAAGTGTTGCAACTAGCTTTTTCATTTTATTTCCTTATATTAGTATAATTTTTATTGTAGCATAAAATAGATATAAACTTTGTTTGATAATCAAAAATTTAGTATATTTTTGTTAGAATGTCTTTATAATATTTAATACAAAAGCGGAGCAAAATGAAAAAAGTTTTAGTACTTTACTATTCTCAAGCAGGACAACTAAAAAGTGTTTTAGATAGTTTTATATCAAAGCTCCCAGATGAGCAAATAAGGGTAGATATGAGGGCGATAGTGCCTAAAAAACCATACCCTTTTCCATGGCCGTTTTACACATTTTTCGATGAGTTTCCAGAATCTGTTTTTATGGATGGTTGCGACATAGAAGAGGTAGAGGGGTTAGATGAAGATTATGATCTTATTATCTTAGGTTATACTGTTTGGTATATGGCACCCTCTATTCCAATTACAGCTTTTATGCAATCACAACAAGCGAAGAAACTTTTTAAAGATAAACCTGTTGTTACAGTTATAGCGTGTAGAGATATGTGGGTTTTAGCACAAGAGAAGATGAAAGAGATGCTTCAAAATCTCGATGCAAAACTTCTTGATAATGTCGCACTTACAGATCAAGGTGGTGAGGTTTTAAGTCTTATTACACTACCAACATATATGCTCACAGGAGATAGAAACTACTTCTCCTTTTTACCAACAGCTGGAATTAAACAGGAGGAGATAGACGCTTGTGAACGTTTTGGTGTGAGACTCAATGAAGCACTCAAAGCCGATAAAGAGAAGGGTGATGAAGCGATGCTAAAAAATCTTGGTGCTGCGGTAGTCAATGCAAAACTTATAGCAACAGAGAAGATAGCAACGCGGAGTTTTAGAGTATGGAGTAAGCTTATAAAACTTGCAGGAAAGAAGTACTCATTTGGAAGAAAGGTGGTTATAAGTATCTATGTTATTTTTCTCATAGCACTACTTCTTACAGTGGTACCACTTAACATCATAGTAAGAAAAATTTTAAACCTGTTTCAAAAAGAGAAGTTACGAGCTATGGAAGCATACTATGAACTTCCAAGTGGAAGGTAGGAGTGAAGATGAGAGATGTGTATATAAATAAAATTGCAGCATTTTTACCAAATGAAGCGGTAGATAATGACAATATAGAAAGAGTGTTAGGACAGGTTGGTGAACGACCTTCTCGTGCTAAGAGAATCATTCTTCGCTCTAACAAGATTAAGACACGTTACTATGCAATAGACCCAGTAACAAGAGAGTTGACGCACACAAACGCACAACTTACAGCAGAGGTTATACGTAAGCTTGATGGAGTTGATCTTGATAGTGTAGATGTTTTAGCTTGTGGTACAACAATGCCAGATCAAATTATGCCTAATCATGCAAGTATGGTACATGGTGAGTTGGGGTGTGCACCTTTAGAGATTGTTTCTACTGCTGGAATCTGTTTAAGTGGTGTTAGCGCTTTAAAGTATGCTTATAATGCAATAAAATCTGGAGATGCTAAACTAGCCATAGCAACAGGAAGTGAGAACTCATCTGCTATTATGAGAAGTGAGAACTTTGAGCCTGAGGTTGAAGCAAAAGTTGATGAACTAGAGAAACATCAAGAGATAGCATTTGAGAAAGATTTTCTACGTTGGATGCTAAGTGATGGAGCGGGTGCTGTTGCTTTGAGTGCGAAACCAAACAAAGAGGGACTCTCTTTAAAAATCAACAAGATATTTTCAACCTCTTATGCAAATGTGTTAGAGACTTGTATGTATGCAGGGTGTGAAAAAAATGAAGATGGTTCGATCTCTGGTTGGAGAACTTATGCTCCAAAAGAGTGGCTTGAGCGTTCTATATTTTCAGTCAAGCAAGATGTAAAACTTCTTAATGAAAATGTTATGGAGTACACAGTAGCACAAGCTTTGATGGTAATGTTAGAGAAAAAGATCTTTAACCCAGAGGAGATAGACTGGTTCTTACCTCACTACTCATCAGGTTTTTTTAGAGATGAGGTGTATGAGAAGATGAAAAAAGCGGGGTGTGATATACCACAGGAGAAGTGGTTTACAAACCTACCATATAAAGGTAATACAGGTTCTGCATCTATCTATATTATGCTTGAGGAACTTTTTAATGGTGGTATGGCTCAAAAGGGTCAAAAGATACTCTGTTATATTCCAGAGAGTGGACGTTTCTCAACAGCGTTTATGCTTTTAGAAGTGGTATAGAGTCTATGGATATTAACACTGTACCTCAAGATAACAGCTCTACATACGCAAACAACAAAAAAGCTATCTATGCAAAAGATGAAGATGGTAGTGTAAAGGTTGTTGGGTCTTCTGGCTGGGAAGCAGAGGAGATCGTAACAAAACAGGCACTTTCGGATTTAGAGGAGATGGCACATGAGGCATACTGTGCTGTAAAGAGAGGGGAGAGATCTTCTCTTTACTATCATATGTACGCTATTCGTATGGATCTGCAACTTCTGAGTGATGCAACAGGTTTTTTTAAGTGGACAATTAAACGTGATTTTCAACCCGCTGTATTTGCAAAGATTAAAGAGAAAAGATTGCAAAACTATGCTGAAGTGATGGGTAAAACAGTACAAGAGTTAAAAAATTTACCAAAGGAAGAGTATGAGTGTGACTAAGTTTGAACATAAACATTCTGCACATTGTGAAAGTGGAGTAGTCTCTTCGATGCTTCGTTACTATGGTCTTGATCTTAGTGAGCCTATGGTTTTTGGTTTGACATCGGCACTTACATTTGCTTACCTTCCCTTTTTAAAGATGGGAGGAATGCCACTTATAGCATACAGAACTATGCCAAAGGCGATTATAAAAAATATACAAAAAAACCTTGGTGTTAAGATGAAGTTAGAGAAGTTCTCTAACAAACAAAAAGGGGAGGAACGTTTAGATCAACTTCTTGCTGAGGGAAAGATAGTAGGTGCACAAACCTCTGTTTACTGGCTCCCATACTTTCCTGAAGAGATGCGTTTTCATTTTAACGCACACAATCTACTTATCTACTCAAAAGAGGGTGATAACTATAATATTAGTGATCCTGTTTTTGAGCATAGTGTTGTATGTGATAAAGCATCTTTAACAAAGGCACGTTTTACAAAGGGTGTGATGGCTCCAAAGGGACTTCTTTACTACCCAACCTATGTACCTAAAGAGTTAGATCTTCAACCCATAGTAAAAAAGAGTATAAAAAAAGTTGCAAAAACGATGTTAAACACACCTGTACCTATTGCTGGTATTAGGGGTATGCGTTATCTTGCAAAGACAATCTCTAACTTACATAAAAAAGATAAACGCTATGCAAAGCTCTTTTTAGGTCATATAGTAAGAATGCAAGAGGAGATAGGTACTGGCGGTGCAGGGTTTCGCTACCTTTATGCCTCTTTTTTACATGAAGCAAGTGTTATGTTTCATAACGATACAACATTGCAAGAAGCATCAGATATGCTTATGAGCATAGGAGATGAGCTTCGAGAGTTTGCACTCATGATAGCAAAAGCTATAAAATCTAAAAAAGATATAGAGTATGATGCCATAGCACAAAAATTGAATGATGTGGCAGATCAAGAGGTGAAACTTTACAGGAAACTTTTAGAGTTTTGTAGTATATAAGTTATGTTAAAAGTAAAAAATCTCACTAAACGTTATGGAACAAAAGTAGCACTAGACAACCTTTCACTAGAGATTAAAAAGGGTTCTGTTTTTGGACTTTTAGGTGTGAATGGTGCTGGAAAAACAACGCTACTCTCTATACTTAATGGTCTTATAGATTTTGATGAGGGAGAGGTTGAAGTAGATGGTATCTCTCTTAAAAAAGAGAGAAAAAAGGTAAAGAGTTTTAGTTCTATAATTCCTCAGCATCTTGCATTTTATGAAAATCTTACAGTTAAGGAAAATCTTGACTTTTTTGCCTCTGTGCAAAAAGCAACGCAACAAGATTATGAAAAGGCGGTTGAGGTAAATTCACTTGATGCACTTTTAGATCAAAAAGCATCAACGCTCTCAGGTGGACAAAAACGTAGACTTAATATTGCCATAGGGTTACTAAATAACCCAAAAATAATCTATTTTGATGAACCAACAGTAGGTATTGATCCAAAGAGTCGTAATGAGATCTTAGACTCAATAAAAGAGTATAAACAGCTAGGTATAACAGTGGTTTATACAAGTCACTATATGAGTGAGATAGAGCGTATTTGTGATGAAGTTGCGATTGTGAATGAGGGAAGAGTACTAGAGCAAGACAGACTTGAAAATCTACTTTCAAACAGAGTAAGCGATAGAGTCATAGTTGAGTGTGTGTATAGTGAGAAACTTCAAACATTAGGGTTAACACTTCTTGATTCTAGTAGCATTGTAACAACACAAGAGCAACTTTTTGAGGTGTTAGAACTACTACAAAAGAGTGGTATAGCACTAAAACATATTCGTTATGGTTCAACAAATTTAGAGAAATATTTTTTAGAGATAACAGGAGAGAGTAGTGTTTAGTGCTATGGTGAAAAAGGAACTTCTTTTAGTACTTCGTGACAAACATGCACTAATGGCACTCTTTGTAATGCCTGCACTTTTTATAGTGATAATGTCTGTTGCTATGCGAGATCAGTTTAGTACAAAAAATATAGAGTTTTCACTTTTTGTAAAAGATTTAGACAGATCTGCTATGAGTCAAAAAGTAGTGGATTCATTAAAGAAAGATACAACATTTATGTTGGCATCTACAAAAGAAGATGCAGATTTTTTGTTAGAGATTCCAAAAAACTATGCACAAGAGAGCAATGCAACACTTCATCTTCTTATACAATCTTCTTTGCAAGAAAATGAGATCAAAGCGTTTGAGGCTATTGTTGCTGAGTATATCTATAAAGCAAAATTTTTAGCTATTACAGATACCATAGAACCCTTTGCCCCAGATGTTGCAAAGCAGTTTTCCTCTTTTGAGTTTGATACTCAGAAACTGTATAAGCTAGAGTACAACCATACACAACTTCTTCCAAATTCGACACAACAGAGTGTTCCTGCTTGGATTGTGTTTGGTATGTTTTTTATTATTATTCCTATGTCAACTATTTATGTCAATGAACGCAAACAAAACACTCTTGCACGTTTAAACTCTATGAATGTTTCACTATTTGCTATGACACTCTCTAAGAGTATTCCCTACTTTTTTATTAACCAAGTACAGGTGTGGATTATGATAGCAGTTGGTATCTTTATAGTACCTCTTTTTGATACACCAGCGTTAGAGATAAATGGTTCTGTATTTGCTGTTTTAGAGGTAGCAGTTGGTTTGAGTTTGAGTGCTATTGGTATCTCTACACTTATAGCTGTGAGTGCAAACTCCAGTGAACAAGCAACAACCATAGGTGGTATATCTAATATTCTTTTAGGTGCCATTGGTGGGGTGATGGTGCCAAAGTTTATTATGCCTGAGTCTATGCAAAATCTTGCAGAACTCTCACCTATGTCGTGGGGGTTAGATGGCTTTTTAGATATATTTTTAAGTGCAGCAGATAGTATGTCTGTATTTGAAGATTTTGCCAAGTTAGCTACCTTTGGAGTGGTGAGCTTGGGTCTATCTATGGTAATATTACATTTAAGAATAACAAAGGGGTTATAAGGTGGATATAGAACAACTCAAATATGATTTAAAAAAGATGATTATAGAAGATTGTGAAAAAGAGGATATAACTCCAGAAGATATAGCAGATGATGTTGAACTCTTCTCCGATGCGAGTGGTTTAGAGCTTGATTCGCTTGATGCGTTAGAGATCTCTATGGGACTTCAAAAGAAGTATGGTCTGCGTTTGGGTGATCCAAAAGCATTTAGAAGAGCTGTTACAACCATAGAAGCACTTGCACAACAGATAGTAAAAGAGCAAAATGTCTAATATTTTACAAAGTAACTACCGCTGTGCATTAGGGGCAAGACAAGAGACCTTAGAGCTACTCAAAGTATCACAAACAAAGCAGAGCAAGAGAGTGATTATGGGTATAGAGGGGGAGGTAGAGATTCCCTATTGTAGTTTTACAAACTCTCAGGAACTCTCTTATGAGGAGATCTTAGAGGAGATCAAAGAGGTTGTTACTCCACTTCTAAACTCACTAACAGATACGCAAAAACGCTCTTGTTGTGTTGTTGTAGGAACATCTGTCATAGATCTAAAGATTATAGAGTCTATTGAGAGTAGTAACTATGCGTATAAACGTCAACCATATAGTTCTCAAAAACGCTCTATTGATTCCTATGCAAAAGATATAAGCGATAGTTTTGGACTGCATGGTTTTACTCTCACTATAAATACAGCATGTACTTCAAGTGCTAATGCTCTTTTAGAAGCTTCAAACCTCATAGATGAAGGGATCTTTGAGTATGTTGTAGTCATAGGTTTAGAGATATTTTCCAATACACTCAGCAGTGGTTTTAATGCTATGCAACTTTTAAGTTCTGATCACATAAAACCTTTTGATAAACAACGAGAGGGTGTTGTACTTGGTGAAGCGATAGTTGCAACACTTTTAGCAAAGGAGCCTTCAAAATGGTCTCTTTTGGGAGGTTTTAGTAACTGTAATGGAGTGAATATTACCTCTGTGAGTCCAGAGGGTGAAGAGTATGCAGAGGTGATGCAAGAAGCACTTAAAAAAGCAGATCTTACAGCAGAAGATATAACACTTCTTAAAGCACACGCAACAGGAACATTTTCAAACGATATAGCAGAGATCAACGCCATAGAGAGGGTGTTTAACAAAGATATTGTATTTACTGCTATAAAACCTTACTTAGGACATACAATAGGTGCTTGTGGTCTTTTAGAGATGGCGGTACTCATAGATTGTATAGATGCAGGTTTTGTACCTAAAACACTTAACCATAAAGATCCTATAATAGAAGATTTACAACCATTAAAAGAGCCGATGCTTTGTAGTGAGGGAACTTTTATGTTGAACTACTTTGGGTTTGGTGGTAACAATACTTCATTTATTATTCAAAAGGGGGAGCTATGAAGCTTTATCTACACGCTATAAGCTCTTATAGGAGTGATAAGGAAGATATAGTTCTAAAAAAGGAGTTAAAGAGTCGTTACAAGGTAGATATTCGTCGTAAAGATGATTTTATATTTGCTGGTCTTTTAGGTGCATTGCGTTTAAAAGAGCAAACAGATATATCAAAAGAGAGTGCTCTTTACCTTACAAGTGGGTATGGTAACATTAACATACTTGCAAAGATGAACAAGTATATAGTAGAAGATAAAGAGAGTATAAAACTGTTTGATTTTATAAATATGCTTGGTAATACAACGAGTTTTTACGTAGCACAAGAGTTGGGCATAAAAGCAAAAAGTATTTTTCAAATTTCAGATAACTTTACTTACTTTAACACACTC